>Ga0247827_10000005_pt1 | contig 180883 bp, 174 predicted proteins | sample 12C_Control_Day2_FD_194414 | JGI IMG/M metagenome (GOLD analysis project Ga0247827, IMG submission 194414) | Soil microbial communities from agricultural site in Penn Yan, New York, United States - 12C_Control_Day2 | ecosystem: Environmental > Terrestrial > Soil > Agricultural land | place... | reverse complement strand
TGGCGTTGCTGATTGGCGTGCCGCTGGGTTTGCTGGTGGGCAGCTATCGCCATCTGGAGTCGGCCACTTCTCCGGCGTTTCAGTTCCTGCGCATGATCTCGCCGCTGTCATGGATGCCGGTGGTGGTAATGCTGATGGGCGTGGGCGACCAGCCGATCTACTTCCTCCTGGCCTTTGCCGCGTTGTGGCCGATTCTGCTCAATACCGCGGCTGGTGTGCGTCAGCTTGACCCGCGTTGGCTGCAACTGAGCCGCAGCCTCAGTGCCACCCGTTGGGAGACGCTGTGCAAGGTGATCATTCCTGGCGTGATCGGCCATGTGCTGACCGGTGTGCGCCTGGCGATCGGCATCCTGTGGATCGTGCTGGTGCCGTGCGAAATGCTCGGGGTCAGTGCCGGGTTGGGCTACTTCATCCTCGATACCCGTGACCGCCTGGCGTACTCGGAGTTGATGGCCATGGTGCTGTTGATCGGGGTGCTGGGGTTCATGCTCGATGCGCTGGCGCGTGGGCTGCATCGGCGTTGGGTGCATGCCTGAGGTTTGATCGCGGGGCTAGCCCCGCGATGAAGCTTTCCAATCATTTTCAAATGGCTCCATTAATTGTTATGTTATTACATAATCATTAAAGAGCCCCCATGAACTACCCCCCAGGAAGGTTATCTCTCGGCCTGTCTGCCTCATTGTTGGCGCTGCCCGCTGCCGCCACCGAGCCTGTGTTGCTCGATACCCTGACCGTCAGTGAGCGCCACGTCGAAGAGTCCGCTACAGGTCCGGTGCAAGGCTATCGCGCCAACCGCTCCAGCACTGCGACCAAGACCGACACCGACATCCGTGACACCCCTCAGAGCATCGCCGTGGTGCCGAGCCAGGTGCTGGAAGATCTCAACAGCACCCGTATCGATCGGGCCCTGGATTTTGCCGGCGGGGTGAGCCGGCAGAACAACTTCGGTGGCCTGACCTTTCTCAACTACAGCGTGCGCGGTTTCACCACCGGCGAGCTGTACAAGAATGGCTTTGCCGTCAACCGCGGCAGTTACAGCGCCCCAGACACCTCGAACATCGAGCGCATCGAGGTGCTCAAGGGGCCGGCGGCCAGCCTGTACGGGCGGGGGGATCCAGGTGGCCTGGTGAACATCGTCACCAAGCGTCCCCAGGCCGAAACCTTCACGCAGTTCAAGGCCAGCGCCGGCAGCTGGGACCGCTATCGCAGCAGCCTGGATGTGAACACGCCACTGAGCGAAGACGGCCGCGTGCTGTCGCGGGTCAACATGGCGGTGGAGGACAACGGCAGTTTTCGCGACTACGTTGGCAATGAGCGGCGTATCGTCAGTCCATCGCTGAGCTGGCAGTTGAACCCGGACACGCTGTTGTCGATCGACAGCGAGTTCTCACGCACCGAGTCGGTGTTTGATCGTGGGGTCCCGGCGGTAAACAACGAACTGGGCCCGGTCAGCCGCTCGACGTTCTTCGGCGAACCGAACGACGGGCGCATCCTCAACGACAACCAGACCCTGGACCTGACCCTGGAGCACTACCTGAATGACAGCTGGAAGCTGCGCCTGGCCAATCACTACACCCAGGGCCGACTCAAGGGCAACAGCTCCGAGCCCCAACGCCTAGTCGGCACCACCCTCAGCCGTTTCTACCGCGAGCGGGATTTCGAGTGGAACGACAACATCAGCCAGGCTGAACTGCATGGCCAGTTCGACTTCGCCGGTTGGCAACACCAGAGCCTGATCGGCCTGGAGTACGAGAACTACCGCAACAGCCAGAAGTACCCGCAGAGCGCCACTTCGTTGGCCTATGGCCTGGATATCTACAACCCGGTGTATGGCAAGCCGAAGCCAGCGCTGGTCAAGCCCAATGACTTTTTTGAACGCACGCGGAGCTACGCCCTCAACCTGCAAGACCAGATCAGCTTCACCGAGCGCCTGCGCGGCCTGATCGGCGTGCGCCTGGAACATATCGAGCAGACTGCACAGAACCGCAGCAGCCAGGTCGGCAACACGCAGGAAAAAGACGTGGCGACGCCGCGAGTGGGACTGCTGTATCAACTCACCCCTGAAGTCGGTGTGTTCGCCAACGCCTCGACCTCGTTCAAGCCCAACAGCATCGGCACCCAGGGTCGGGTGTACAAGCCGGAGAAGGGCCTGGGCTATGAAACCGGGTTCAAGTTCGATCTGTTCGACAGCCGCGTGGGCGCGACCCTGGCGCTGTTCCGGATCGACAAGGAAAACGTCATCACCACTGATGCTTTCGGCGACAGCGTTGCTGCCGGTAAGGCCCGCAGCCAGGGTGTCGACTTGCAGTTCAGTGGCCAGCTGAGTGATGCCGTGCGCCTGATCGGTGCCTATGCCTATATCGATGCCGAGGTGACCAAGGGCGATGCCAGCCTGCCCGAGGGCAGCGACCTGCTTGGCATTCCCTGGCACAGCGGCAGCCTGATGGCGGTGTATGAGTTTCAGCAGGGCGTGCTGCAGGGGTCGGATATCGGCGCGGCGGCCAACTATGTCGGTGATCGCTCCGGTCAGGCCGGTAGCAGTTTTCGCCTGCCGGGCTACAGCACGCTCGACCTGCTGGCCCACTACAAGGTCAGCGAGCACGCCACCGTCGGCCTGAACCTCAATAACCTGTTCGACCGCAAATACTACGAGCGCGGCTACAACGCGGTGTGGAACCTGCCGGGCGAGCCGCGCAATCTGATGGTCAGTTTGAACCTGGCGCTGTGAGCGGGCTATAGTCGCGCGTTCAGGTGTTTGCCAAAGGAAGGCTGATGATGAGCGACTCGCAGGAACTCAACCGCCGCAGCTGGGATGAGCGGGCGTCACTGCATGCGGCGTCCGCTGACTATGAAGTGGACAGGTTCATTGCCGATCCGCAGCACCTCTCCGAAGTTGTACGTTTCGACCTGCCACGCCTGGGTGACATTAGCGGCTTGCGCGCAGTGCATCTGCAGTGCCATATCGGTACCGACACCCTGTCGCTGGCACGGCTGGGGGCGCGGATGAGCGGACTGGATTTTTCCTCGCAGTCGCTGGCCCAGGCCCGTGTCCTGGCGCAACGCTGTGACACGTCAATCGACTATGTCGAGTCGGATGTCTATGCCGCTGACCAGGTACTGACTCCCGGTAGTTTCGATCTGGTCTACACCGGTATCGGTGCTTTGATCTGGTTACCGAGCATCGATCGCTGGGCGCGCACGGTAGCGGCTTTGCTCAAGCCAGGTGGCCGCTTGTTCCTGCGCGAGGGTCATCCGATGCTGCTGGCGGTGAACGAAGATCATCAGGATCGACTGCTGATCGAGTATCCCTATTTCGAACGCGAAGCCCCGACGGTCTGGGACAGTGACCAGACCTATGTCGAGACGGACACCGCGCTCAGCCACACGGTGACCCATGAATGGAACCATGGGTTGGGCGAGGTCGTCAGTGCCCTGTTGCGCCATGGTTTGCAGATCAGCGCACTGGTGGAGCACGACAGCATCCCCTGGGAGGCCTTGCCGGGGCAGATGAGCAAGAATGCGCAAGGGGAATGGTCGCTGGACAAGGACCGTTGGCGGCTGCCGTTGAGCTACACCTTGCAGGCGATCAAGCAGGCTATGTAGCTTTATCGCGAAGCCGTGGGAGCGGGCTTGCCCCGCGATGATGCCCGCACCCGCTTACCCGCACCCGCATTACTTTTGCGCTTCTTCTTCCACGGTGTACGCGGCAGCGCCGGACCGCTGATGGTCAGGTTCAACCCGGCACAGCGCTCCACCTGCTTGCTCATCCATGCCGACTGCTTGGCAACAAAGTCTTCCAGGCTCATTTCACCACTCTGGACCATGTCCAGCGCCTGCTCCCAGATTGCCGTGGTGCCCGGATCGGCAATTGCCCGGGGCACGGCGTCAATCAGGCTGAAGGCTGCTGGCGTGGCACTCAGTGCCTTGCCCTGCTTGATCAGGTAACCACGGTCCAGCAGACCCTGGATGATCCCCGCACGGGTAGCTTCAGTGCCGATGCCAGTGGTGTCCTTGAGCTTCTGTTTCAGGCGTGGGTCGTCCACCAGTTTGGCGACGTTTTTCATGGCCTTGATCAGGTCGCCTTCGGTGAAGGGTTTGGGCGGTTGAGTCCACAGGTCCTTGAGATTGACTTCGGCCACGGCGCAGTCCTGCCCTTGCTGCAAGGCTGGCAGTACTTGCGCGACCGGAGCCTCACGACCTTTGGCCGGGGTCAGCGCCTCAGGCAGGGCGCGGCGCCAGCCCGGCTCGACGATCTGTTTACCCACCGCGCGCAGGGCCTGGCCGGCGCAGTCGAAGTCGGCCTGGGTGCGGTCGTATTCGTGGTTGGGCAGGAACTGCGCCAGGTAGCGGGCGCGAATCAGGGTGTAGACCGCCTTGTACTTGGGCGGCAAACGCGCAGGGTCGCTGGCCGCCGCAGTGGGGATGATACCGTGGTGGGCACTGACCTTGGCATCGTTCCAGGCGCGTGAGCGGCGCTGGGCCTGAAGATGTCCCTGCAGTGGTGCAAGGCTGGCGTCGGCACGCAGCAGCGCGGCAAGGATGGCTGCTGCCTCGGCGTGCTGGCTCAGCGGCAGGTAACCGCAGTCGCTGCGCGGGTAGGTGATCAGCTTGTGGGTTTCGTACAACGCTTGGGCAATGTCGAGGGTTTCCTGAGCACCGAGGCCGAGCTTTTTCGAGCACAGCTCCTGCAGGGTGCCGAGATCGAAGGGCAGGGGCGCAGCTTCACGTACCCGCTCGGTGGCCACCTTGACCACACGGGCGCTGGCGGCATTGCCTATAGCCACAGCGGCCTGTTGGGCCAGGGCTTGGTTGAGGCAGCGGCCCTGGTCGTCGCAGGTGTCTTCGGCGGCGCGCCATTGTGCGCTGAAGCGGGTTCCGGCACTGTCGAGCAGAACATCGATGGCCCAGAACGCCACCGGCACGAAGTCGGCGATGCTGCGGTCGCGATCCACGACCAGGCGCAGGGTAGGGGTTTGCACCCGACCTACCGGCAGTACGCCCTGATAGCCGGACTGGCGTCCGAGCAGGGTGAACAGGCGGCTCATGTTCATGCCGATCAGCCAGTCGGCGCGCGAGCGGCCCAGCGCCGAGTGATACAAGCTGAAGGTTTCGCTGCCGGGCTTGAGCGCAGCCAGGGCCTTGCGGATCGAGGCATCGTCCAGGGCCGACAGCCACAGGCGGCGGATCGGCCCGCGGTAGCGGCAGTGCTCGACCAGTTCACGGGCGATCATCTCGCCCTCGCGGTCGGCGTCGGTGGCGATCACCAGTTCCCGGGCTTCGCCGAGCAGACGTTTGACCGCCTTGAACTGACTGGCGGTTTTCGGCTTGACCAGCATCTTCCACTGGCTCGGGATGATCGGCAGGTCAGCCAGTGCCCAGCGTTTGTAACGGGCGTCGTAGCTGTCGGGCGGGGCGGTTTCGAGCAGGTGGCCGATGCACCAGGTGACCGTGACGTCAGTGCCCACCCAGCAGCCATCGCCGCGGCGGTTGGCGCCGAGGACCTTGGCGATGTCCTTGGCCTGGGAGGGCTTTTCGCAGAGAAACAGACGCATGCCGGCTGGGTGTCATTCTATGGCTGGAGTGAGGCATAGAATGCGCAGGATTGACGGGGCTGGCAAGCTTTATCTGTATGCATATACAGTTAATGTGTTGCTAGCGGGCACCCGTCTTTCGCGCTAACACTGACCAGGTATGCCAGTGTTTGCTAAGACCGAGCAGGGTCTGTCCCGGTTGATTGTGTTCATGCCAGTCAAGTACGTCGAATTCACTGAACAGTTGCTTGACCTGCTCAGCTGAATGGATGCTCAGATCGCCGCGCTCCAGTTGTGCCCAGCTGTCTTCCGGCCCCATGAAATGGCCGCAGAACACGCCGCCAGGACGCAAGGCGCTGACGATCTTGCGCCAGCTTTGCTCGAAGGCTTGAGGCGGGCAGAAAAACAGGCTGGAACACGCACTGATCAGGTCGGCTTGCGGGTAATCGAAGTCTTCGAAACGACTTTGTCGCACGGCAAGTCGAGGGTGCTCGTTCAAGTCCTGCAGATGTGCCAGGGCGTTGGCATCCTGGTCGAAGGCATGGACGACGAAGCCTTGCTCCAGCAGGTAACGGGTATCGCGGCCGGCACCGCAACCAACGTCCACAGCGATGCTGCCAGCGGTCAAGCCTGATTGCTCCACTGCCTGGATCAGATGCGGGTAGACCTGTACTTGCAGGGCTGCGCGGTGATACTGAGCCTGGCTCAAGGCTTTGTTATTCACGGGTGAGGCGTCTCCAGAACGTTAGCGGGTTGTTGCTTGAGGATAAAGCTGCTCAGCGCCTGCATCAGGCCTTCTGCCAGGGGCAATTGCGGGTTGCTGTAGGCGGCCAGGTTGGCCTGCCGATCACCTGCGGGCACGTCCTTGAGCACATGGTTGGCGTGCTCCAGCATTACCAGATGGGCATTGGGCTGACCTGCCTGTAGCAAACGGGCGTCGGCCTCGGTGATCTGCAGGTCCTGGCCGCCCTGCAGGATCAGGATCGGCTGGTTGATATCGGCGATCAGCTTCAGCGGATCCAGGGCCAGCTCACTGATGAGCAGCGCTTGTACCTCGCGGCCGAGGATCGGCTGCAGTGCGAGCGGGATGTGCTGATTGTCCACCATTTCACCCGCCGCAAGACGGCGCAGCAGTGCCGAAGCAGGCTCGACCAGTGGGGCGTAATCAGGGAGCTGTTGCAGCTGTTCGCGGATCACTGCATCCAGGCGGCGACCTGCAACGGCGGCCAGGGCCAGGCCATGGATGTCGGGGGTGCTCTGTGCAGCCCGCAAGGCGACCGTGCCACCTTCGCTATGGCCCAACAGCCAGATCGGTGTGTCGGGCAAGCGCTTTTGCAACAAGGCTACCCAGGCTTTCACGTCGGTGGCGTAGCTGTCGATGGTGTCCTGGTCCGCATCGGCAATCGCCCCGGCGCTAGCGCGCACACCACGCTTGTCGATACGCAGACTGGCGATGCCATGTTCGGCCAGGTCCTGGGCAAGCATCTTGTAGGTCCAGGGCGTGAGACCTGATTGACGGTTGTTGCCATTGCGATCGGTAGGGCCGGAGCCGGGAATGATGATCACCACCGCCGCGTTGCGCTCGGTTGTGAGCAGGCTGCCTGCCAACGGCCCCTCGGGGCCTGGAACCTGCACCGAGGTCTCGTCAGGCAATGCGTTGGCGGTCAGCGGCAAGGCGACGGCCAGAGTTGTAATAAGTGCTTTGATCCATCGCATCTACACCGCGACTCCTGTCGGGCTGGGAAACAATTTTCATTACGGATTGGGCTGCGGGCAAGACTGTATAGTTTGAGTCTGAGGAGTGCAATTCAGGCGGGGTGTTATCCGGCCTTGCGCAGGGTCAGGTTGATCCGCAGATTGCCCAGCAGCGGATGTGCCCCCGGCTTGAGTGGCAGTACCCCGTGGTAGCGCAAGCGGTCCTCGCCACCCCAGACCAGCACGTCACCATGACGCAGGCCAATACGCTGGGTGGGTTCTTTACGGGTGTGCCCGCCGAACAGAAACACCGCAGGCAGCCCTAGCGACACTGACACGATCGGCTGGGTGAAGTCGCGTTCGTCGCGGTCCTGGTGCAGGCTCAAGCGATTGCCTGGGCGATAACAGTTGATCAGGCAGGCATCGGCTTGAAAGTTGTTGAACCCGGCCAAGGCGGCCGCGCGGTTGGCCAGTTCCAGCAGCACCTCGGGCAGTACCGGCCAGGACTGATTGCTCAGGGGATCTACCGGACTGTAGCGGTAGCCTTGACGATCACTCACCCAACCCAGCTCCCCGCAATTGGTCAGCCCCACAGCCATCTTCAACCCACCGGGTGTGACCATATGGCGAAACGGCGCCTGGGCAACAACCTCACGCAGTACCGGCAGCAACGCCTGAACCTGGGGCAGGGCAAAGCCTGGCAGTAGCACCGCTTGATTGCCGACCCATTGCGGTTGCAGTGGATCTTGAGGATTGAACAGGTCCAGTTCGGTTTGCATCATCGACGGATTATGGCGCGGGCAGGGGGCATGAACTGTATGATAAGGCGCTTTTGCGGGCATGCGTCACCCCGAACCCTGCGTTTGGACCCGGGTTCTACAGGCGCTTGGCGCTCCTTGCAGAAAAAAATAAACTTTTTGAATTCAAGGGGTTGCCAGCTCAATCGAATGAGTCCATAATTGCGTCCATCGAAAACGAGGCAGCTGAAAAGCTTAGCGTTTTCAAGGGGATAGCGATTTTATTGAGTTGTTTCCTTAAAGAGTTGTATATGTTGGAGATCGCTTGTTCAAGGGTCTCGGGCATTTGAGGCCGAGTAGCAAAGTGGTTATGCTCCGGATTGCAAATCCGTCTACGCCGGTTCGATTCCGACCTCGGCCTCCATTATTGAAAGCCCCGCAGATTAACGTCTGCGGGGTTTTTCTTTGCGCGCTCGAAAGTGCGTAAGTCCCAAAACAATTAGATGGCAGTCCCAAAACTTCCTCACTTGGAAGGCTTTGCGATGGCGCCGACGCGACGGTAAACGCGCTCGGTGATTCCCTCCTTCGAGTGGCCGAGCAGTACGCTCGCATCGCTCAGATCGTTGATCTCCGACGCAGCCTTCGGTCGGATATCCCTAAATTGGAACTGGGCGATTCGGTTGGCCAGGTCAGGCTTCTTCTCCACTTCGGCCTTCACCCGGGCAGCCTCACGCGCATCCGCCCCACCTGTTACGTAGCATCGGCCAGCTCATCCGCTTGCCATGCTCGTTGACGATAAAAAACGGCGACAGGTGCTGGCTTGTTCGTCGCATGATGCGGTCGAGCAGGGCGCCCAGGCGCGCTGCTTCAGTTCCTGTCAGCTGCGGTAGGCGGAGGCCTTTATGGCGCCGGTGTAGTAGGTATTTGGGGAATGCTCGCAATCATGCTGCTGCCAAATCTGGCTCTTATTGCCTTCAGGTACATTCGCCTAAGCCGCGCAGGCTGAAGTTTCTGGAAATGGGCCTACCGGCAGGCTTGAGTTGTTGTAGGGGGAGGGGTTAAAGCTGAATGGAACTCAAACGATTCCTAGCGCGCGAATTGTTTTCGCATGCGGAAAGTTTTTATCGATGAACCGCTCATTCCCGCCTGAATGACGTGAATGAGCGGTTGGTGGGTGCGGTTATCCGACGCAGCCCCCAAACAGGCCGATGGCTACGATTACAGCGACGGCTACGAAAATACGATAATCCATACAAGTTGCTCCAGTTATTAATTAGTCTGAGGTATCCCTCAGGCTAAATAGTGGAGGCGGGGTGCCCCATTATTTGCCTAAAGGTTGCGGAAAATGCTCTGGATGGCATATTTATTGTTTTGGGTATTTCTGGTCAGTGCTTCGCTGACGCTGGTGGCCAGTAGCGGGAGGCAGAGGGCGAGGCGGGTCATCGGCGTGCCTCCTTGCAGGTGAGCTCGCAGTTAGCGGCCAGCTTCAGCAGATTGATCGTGGTAGGGCGGAAGCTATCAGTGTTTGGGTACCCTCCAGCCGGTGACCTTCCGGATAGGCCTTGAACGGCCCATGCCAGCACCAGTTCATCTTCCAGATTTCCCAAACGGTGTAGGCATCGCAGCCTTCACCCCAGTAGTCGACACCACCTCCAACGCTCCAAACGTGGCTGACCCGGGTTTCTGCTCGTAAGCCAATTCGCTCGGCTCGTCCTTGTCGATCCATGCGCCGTGGAATTGCGAGGGGGCAATCTCGGGCAAGCGCTTGCTCAGCTTCTTCTCGATACGGGCCTTCATGGCATCACCTTTTCTTCAGGCATGACTTCTCCAAAGCCGTCATATAGCGGCTGAAATTTAATGGGGTAATGGGCATTTCGGTGGCTTATCGGCCAGTAAATGATCGTTGTTGCACCGGTGGTCGCAAATCAGCGAAGTGCATATCTATCTCACTGAAGGCAGCGCCTACTGGAGAAATCAGAGGAGATCGATATGAACTACCGCGGAGATCTATTTTGGGCCTGGGCAGACCCGAGCCTTCACCATCGTCATCACGATGAAATCCTTGATGACGGCACCAAGATTGATGTGCAAACCCGTCTCTCACGAACAGGTGAAACGCAGCTTTTTATTGGGGTGTATGCCAAAAGCGGCGCCCGGTTAGTAGAAGAGGCCTATCAAACCAGGCCGAATGAAACGATGACTCGAGCTTTGGCCTGGGGCGTTGGCCGGGCAAGGGCATTCGCCATCGGCGAGAATTTTGTTCCATCGCTCCAGACAGCGTAACTATTGAGGCCGAAGCTCAAATGCTTCGGCCTTTTTGCGTCTGCTCGATAGGGGGGGGCGGGTGGAGTACAAATGTACTCCATGGGTCAAAAGCTACTGCGGCAGCGGCAGATCGCGGATGGCCTGGGCCAGTTCCGGATAATCTGCGGCAAGCTCAGCTGCAGCCTTGATCCCGTTCCGGTAGCCGTCGGTGCCCTGGATTGCCATCTGCTCGGCGCTGGCGACGTCTGCGGTTGGTGGGTGGGTATAGAGTTCCTGCCAGGCGCCGAGGAAGATCGCGGGGAGATTTTCGCCATAACAGTAGCCTTGTCCGCCTAGCTGCTCCCAGCGATACGCCACCGGCTCGCCCTGGTGCTGGGCGTCAATGCGGTGCGACTCAGCAAGCTCTGCGCGAAGGCTGACTATCAGATTTTTTTGCTGCTCGATCATATCCACCTGATGCTGGGCAGTTGGAGCATCAAGCAGGCCCTGCCAGAACTCAGCGTGTGGGGACGGGGATGGATGGGCTTGGTACTGCAGCAACTTCACCAGGCGCTCAACTTCATCGCGCGGCACGCTGACCATCTGTTCGGTGTTGCTGGATCGGTTTTCTGTGGGCATGGGGATACCTCGCCGGGCTGGCGTGATTCTGTGGCGTTGGAGTTGGCTACGCTTAACGTATTGCAGAGAGGTGCGCGTTATGAGCGAGCGTGACAATAAAGAGTCGCTAATGTCGGGCTGTGCGGGCTGCGGAGAGGCAATGGACTTCGACCCCGATGACCCAAGGCCTGAGTTTGAGTTCCAGTGTGAGCACTGCCAAAAGGTCAATATCGTGATCTGGGGGGTAGGTGAGCCGCCCCACTGGTATACGGAAATCAAACCAAATTCACACGAGGCTGATGCTTCGGCGCAATAGGTGTGAGTGGTTAAGCCGCCTTCAGCAGCGCTTCAATCACCCTCTGGCCGGCCAGCGGCGGTACAGCGTTGCCCGCCATGTGCATGGTCAGCCGGTGGTTGTTCGGGCGCAGGGTGTCAGCCGGGAATGACTGCGCGGCCAGGGCCTCATTGGCGCTGAGCATCCGCATGCGGTCACCGTCAACCAAGGCCCAGCGCTCCAGGGTGGTGATAGTGCCGATCGGGCGGTTGATGTCGCGGCCGGTGGTACCGGAGCCTTTGCCGTAGTAGGGCATGATGAACCTGTCACCGAAGCGCGCCCGGCCATTGCGCACGCGATTCAGCGTTGCCTGGGCACGGCCTGGCTTCTCGATGGAAGTCCACTTGCCTGCGTCAAAGTCGAGGAAGCTGGCTCCACCAGCGCCGCTTTCGGCCGGTGAAACTCCAAGGCGGATACTACGGCCCAGGCTGTCGAGCGAGAGGCGTCTTGCTGCGGGTTGCCCGATGCCTTGCCGCGGGCTTTCGAATGACCCTGACAGCACGGAGAAGCCAGCAGCAGGTCATGCTTCGGCACCTGCTCCCACCGGGCCTGGTGCAGATCCTGGCAAACGTGCTCGGTGTCCTTGTGGTTGGCTGCGTGCCATTTCACTGCCTCAGGCCAGTGGTTTGCCGCCCAGAGAACCTGGACGCCTGCGGCGCGCGCGCCGGTGCTCCATCCGCCGAGGCCGGCGAATAGGTCGATTGCTGTGGGCATGAGAGTTCCTCGAGAGCGATGCTGATGAGCTGATCAGATCGCGATTTATAGGCGTGCGTTATCCATCTCCAAAAGGGATTTCCCCAAGGCTCAATGGAGATGCCGATGGCAAGACTGACTAAATGGCCAGTACTGATCACCGTGATGATCGAGTTGATCAACCAGCTCCTCCAACCCCTACAACTCTTGAACCCTTAACCAGCAAGGGGGGCGGAAGAAGAAGGTGACGGTGGGCTCTTCTCGAAGAGTGAGGGCCCATTCCTCGCCGGGGTGGCGTGATTCGTTGAAGTGGGAGGGTGGTTGCCTGTTGGCCGCAAGGGTCGCCAGTGTGCTCTCGGAAAATTCCTACAAGAGCTACGGCAGATTCCTAGATCAATACCAACAAGCGGCACATACCATTCCTGCTTTTCTTTGTAAGCAGGACTGAATGTGTTGAACAGTAATAAATCTTATTGGGCTGCGCTTTTGTTTCTACTCTGCTTCGTAGTCAATGCCGCACATGCCATTTCTATCGAATTTAACAAAAGTCAGTACGAACCTGGTGGGGCTCGCTACTATTTTACGGTCACTAGTTGGGAGGGTGGTGGCGATAGTGCTTGTAGTGATACGACAGCTGTTTCTTGTTCTCTATACTTGGTTGGGGCGCAAGGCCCTGGTGACTACATGGCTATGGTATTAGGTACATATTCTTGGCATGACATAAGGCCAAGTACCTCCATGACGACTGTGCGCAACCAAATGCGTGGCTTTTCAATTCCTTTTAAAGGTAGCCTTTTTGTTCCTAAAGAAAAAAGGGTTAGTGATAATTTTTGTATTAGCTTTGCTCAAGGGTTCAGCTATGTTGGGGCGGGAAGTATAGTTGCGCCAGTTGGTCCTTGCGCGAAAGTTATAAAGCCGGCGTTGCAATGCGGGATTAAAGGAAATACTACAATTAACCATAATAATGTAAGTGATGCTGCTATCGATGGTAATGAGGCCGCAGTCACGGTTCAATTGACATGTACTGGAGTGTCTAGCGTTATTGCCTCCGCAAGCAAAGAGAGTCCATCGGGCGTTAAGCTCAGAGCGGATGGCAGCTTGTACTCCAAGCTCACGATTGACGGTAAAGCCCCGGCAAATGGTGTTCCAATCAAAGTTGAAGAAGGTATGCCTACTCCTATCTTCATCAAGTCAACGCTGACCAGCAACGGAACCGTGGAGCCGGGTCCTTTCTCTGGATCTACAGTGCTGACCATTTCCCCACCTTAGGCGCAGATGTAGTCGTTCATGGCTTTCCCCATGCATGCGCCGCCCTCCGTGACCGGATGCGGCATGGTAAATTGGAATGAGAATTGCTCTTGCCTCAGGAGTCCCATCTTGCGGGGAATGAACAGATGCTTCCGATGGATCGCTGGTTAATGCTTCTCATCGTCACAGTCGTGGTGGCGGCAGATGTGGTAGCTCTGATCTTCTACCTGAGACATAAGCCATGACACCCAAGTACGGGCAAGGCTTGCCCTGAAGCGGGGCATCCGAGGTTGGATGCGGCATGGTGGCAATTTGGTTTGGGATGGGGTATTACGGATGACCGGCATGGGGCCGGGTAAAGGGCAATTTATGACTAGAGACGATTTTGTACTGAAAGCGGTTGCGTTAAAGGCAAAACTTGATAAGCACCTTGAGGTCGCTCAGAGGTTCCGAGAGGCTGACCCTAGCCTATCCAGACCTGGAGCTGTTGAGGATTACGAAATACTTAATGCTGAATCCACCCAAGCGGCCAATGACTGGTTCAAGTTCTGCTCCGAAAACGCCAGAAATGTGAAATAAGGTTGGTCGACCGCGGCCACCTATTAAGGGTTGAAACGATCACCTCGTTCCGCAGCGCAACCTCACCACCTGCCATTTCGTGGTGCAGCAGTTGCAGCAGGGCGGGTCCTTCCAGCGCGACCACATGATGAATCATTAGCGTCGTGTTTGTTCATGGATCATCCTCAGCCGTTCCGCTTGCCTGTCGCCTTGGGGAAGTCGATTTCGAATGCCTTGAGGATTCGAACCAGTGTTCCGTTACCGATTCCGATCTTCTTCTCCACCTGGTGGCGAGTCAGGCCAATGTCCCGCAGCGCGGTGATTCGTTCAGCCAGCGTGGCGTCTGCTGCCGCATTGGTGTAGGGAGTCTTTCGTTTTCCCTGGCAGCCAGGGACGAACGTGAATTCTTCCCGCTGGGACATAGTCCAGAGTGTGTTCTGGGAGATTCCCAAGGCCTGGGAGACCTCGCGGCACGTCATGGTCTTGGCCATGCCAGCAATCAGGGCCGCGCGTTCTTTGGAGCGTTGTTGTCTCGCGCCTTGCTGGACACCCTTCGGGATTTTCTGGGTGGGCTCTGGGTGCCGCCGAAAGGGCAGGGGCTTGTAGGTGAAGCCGGCCAGTTCGACTGCCTGACCTCCAGATGCGAAGAAGGCAGCTTTCGCTGCCTCCAGTTGTGCCTGGCGCTGGGCGCCGACGAGGATTTGATTGTTGGTCATGAGTCCCCCTCACTTGATGCGAATCGAACTCTCGCCGCGCTCCAGGTGAGCCCAGGCAGGTTCGGGGATGAGTTCGTGTTCACAGTCTTCGCCCGCGGCCATGCGTTTGCGCACGGCTTCGTTGTGCACGCGCTCGGCCTTGAGCTTCGCGGAAATCGCATTCTTGTCTGGCACGATCTTGGTCCTGACAGAGGTCAGGTCGTCTCGGTCAGCGATTTCTTTGGAGCCTCGCCATCGGTGGTCATGCCGTAATTCGTCTTGTACTGGTACCGCGTGCAGCCGTACTCCTTGCTGGTGATAGCGGCTTTTCTTCTGCACATAACCGGGCAGGGTGGGCAGCTGGCTTGCGCGCAGGCCCGGTACCGGGATTACGACGCGATCAAGGTTGGCGCTGCCGCCATCGTTGCTGCAGGCCGCCGCGGCAGCCTTGCCTGCCTCGATGGCGAGTCGGACCTTCTCGGGCAGGCCGACCAAATCTTGTTTCGTCATGGCAATAGCTCTCCATGCCCGTGCTGCAGGCTGTAGAATCGTTTGAAATTTATTAATGAATCTGAGGAGTTAGGGTGAGAGGCCTAGAGAAATTCGTGTCTTTTCAGTTCTTGCTGACGTTGGCTTTCATCGCACTGGGTGGCTACCTTCATGGACAAGGCAAGGTAGAGTTTTGGGGCATGTTCGCCATCATGATGTTGCCGAATATCGCTTTTGGTGTGCTTCGGCGTGTTCGGCGTCGCAAAGCCGCCTGAGATCTCCCTTGTAGTGGTCAACTAATCCCGGACACTGCGTTAAGTTTTTCCTCGGCCACAGCGGGCGCCAGCCCGCTGTTAAATTGATGTGGCCGTTGCCAGTTGTAGCGCTGCATCAAAAACCGGCCGATATCCTGCTGTGCTAGCGAAGCGCTCATGTAGCCCACGGTCGGTACCCATTCCGTTTTCAGGCTGCGTAACAACCGTTCCATCGGTGCATTGTCGTGGCAGTTTCCACGCCGGCTCATGCTCTGCTTGAATCGATAGCGCCACAGTCGCTGACGGCCTCAGCAAGCAAAGAAAGCCCTTCTGGCGTTAAGCTCAAGGCGGACGGCAGTTTGATCCATTGCTGGCGCCGACCATATCGGGGTGGCTTGATTCGATTGGGGGCAGGCGCCATCCGTCTTGCGGGGTGGCGTTGAGGGGAGTGGTTCGGTAGAGTCCGGGCTTTTTTTCGATTGGCAGGAGAGCCAGATGAGCAACAGAGTACTTATGGTGGTTTTCGGGCTGGCCATAACCACGGCATCTACCATCAGCGGATACTGCGCATACGAAACGAGCCAGTTAGTACGGAAGGCCTACTATATGGATTCGGAGGCTGCTGAGCTGGCTCCGGAAGCTGAATTTTCTGCGGATGGCGCCGAAGGCCACGCTTAGTAGCAGTGGTAGCGGTGATTGAAGTTCCTGCCGGAATGGCAACATGGGGAGAGGTGGTTGGGCTATTCATCACTCCAACGAACAAACTCTCCGATAGCTACAAGATCCACATCGTGAGTAAGACTCGCTCTACCTATCAACTGACGGGGCAGAACTGGGCTCCATCGGTAGCCGCTCGCATACAGGCTGAGCTGGATACTGAGTGACTCAAGTTAGTGGCACTAGAGTTTCCGGCACATTCCACATGCCACGTTCGTACACATGGTGTTGGGGTTGACCACTTCTCACAAGGTCGTGCTGCCATCAACTGACGCTACGAGGCACCAAACACCATGGACTCCCATAACATGCTCTCTACTTCCCGAACCATCGAGTCACTACACACACGGCTGGATGCCTTGCTCCAGAGCATTACCGCAGCGTTGCGCCCTGCAGTACGGCGACGATCAGGACGGTGGCGGCGCGCCGCCGGTTCTGGGGGCTCAGCAACACTTCTGCGGCCACTATTCCTGCTCTCTACACTGCTTTCCACGGCTGCGATTGCCAGCGAAATGGTCGACCCGATGTCCTGCCGCAACGGTGCATTTCCTTCCGAGCAAAGCGATTTCGCCTTGGCCAAGGTGGTCGGCACACCGCGTCTCTTTCTACTCGGCGATATGGATGGCTGCCCGGCCAAGGGCGAACCAGCCTGCCGACAGCGCAGCTACGTGATCAGCGGCGATACGGTGCTAACCGGCCGCGACATAGGTCGCTTCCGCTGTGCGTTTTTCCCGAACAAGGGGGGCGGCAGTTCGGGCTGGGTCGACAAGACACACCTACAGCCGCTGCCGTTGGCCACACCGAAACTGAAGGACTGGGCTGGCGACTGGCACAACGGCGACAACAACCTGCGCATCCGCGCGCGTGGCGGCCAGCTGTATGTTAAGGGTAATGCCTTCTGGCCATCCGCCAATCCTGCGGATTGGCCTTCGACACACCTCGGCGAGATCGAGGCCTCGGCCACACCGAAGGGCGCCACCATTACCTTGCGCGACGACATTTGCCACATGGACGTGCATTGGTTGGGCGATGCCCTGGTAGTGTCCGACAACGCCGAATGCGGTGGCATGAACGTGCGTTTCAACGGCGTGTACCAGCGCGCAGCGAAGCGCTGAGTCAGACTCGGGCTGGCTTCCCCAGCCGGCCAAGTGACGTAGCGGCGCGAAGGGAATGTCGTCGTCGAAGCTGTTGTAGTCGGGGCCTTAAAAAATCAGTCACGCAGAAGGATTTGGCTGCGTCGTGAAAAATTTTTCCGAAGTGCTCAAGTGCGTGACGAGTGAACGGCGATTTGATGGGTGGATTGAGCAGGGCCTAAAGAAAAGAAAGACCTGCGAGCAGGCCTGTGGTGGCCTGCTGCAATAACGTTCAGGAGTAGCGCGAGCAATAGTAATTTTTCTGGTTGTTTTTATAGGTTTTTAGATTGTTACTATCTTTAGATCGCTTCATTATTTTTCAGATGCACTTCGGCAGCTCTCGCAGCGCCATCCTTTATAATGCTCGGATTTCTCAAGGGCTGTGACCAATTCACGACCGCTTATAATATTTTGGCAGTTGTTATGTTTTTCATTTGGTTTTTTCATACCCTCGCATTTTTTTTGCAGGAAGGGGCTTACCACTGCCTGTTGCTTTGACGAAAGCGCTCTAAATCCCTTGTCGACGGCTAGCTGGGCGTAGCTTTGTACGCTCGGCTTTTCACCTTGAAGTGCGTTCTGGGCGATAAGGGCCGAGAAAATCTCTCGCTCGATAGTCATTCGTTAATCCTTTATTCAACCAACAAGTTTGCTCATGTTGTTTCTTGTGCTGAGCAATGCGAAAGCATACGTTACCATTGGGTGGGGCTTTAATGTACTGGCTTTCCATCCAGCTATAAAAGGCAAGGTTTCTCATTCTTGCTCAGTAAATGTTGGTTTCTTGGTATTTAGAGTATTTCAAGAAGTCTTTGTTACAATTTATTTCTTATTTGATGAGGTGGGGAAGTTTCACTTTGCACTTTAATTGGCTAGTGCGCCGAGCGAAATCTCCTGTATTTCGCGATAAATTTAAGGGTGACGATACTCTTTACGAGCTTCTATTTTTTATAAGAGATGCAGTGCTAATAGTAAGGTTCCGCTATTCCCTCTCGTGGGCTGTCGACCAAATTCGCACGGTTGGTTCTGTGTGCGAGGTGACCAATTAACAGGGAGCTGAATCATGGATGACCTGGACGAAAAGATCGCCGCTGGTGAGCCGCTGATGCGGCAGGCGATGGATGCGCTCTGCCGATACAACGAGTCCAAAGGCCGTGCCGCCTGGGGTAGATGAGCGGCCAGTCAGCTGTTGATTCTTCAGGTCCGTGATTTCCACGTAGGCGCTGGATAGGTCCCGAGTGAGCTGCTTGACCCTGCCGTTCAATTGCGCGACCTGCTCGGCCTGGCCGAGGGTGATCACCACCAGCTTCTCGATGTTCTTCCGTGCCCGGGAGAGGTCGTGCTGCAGCTGCTCGTTCTCTCCCTGGAGGAGGAGCGCATGTTGCTCAAGCATCTCCATGGGCGTGGACCTCGTCGCAGGATCCGCACTTGTAAACAGCCTTGATCTGTAGCTTCACGGCAATCTCCAGGCAGGCGCCGCCCTCTTCGTGGTGGCGTGATTCGTTTAAGTGGGGTATTGATGTCGCGTTTATTTCAAGGAGATCGTTGTGGAGTGGTATGAATCGCTGTTTTTGCAAGCTTGTGGCCATGTGTTAACCCAGTCACGGGTCGCCAACCTTCGTCGAGTTGACGGTGTACTGAATCTGGATATCGAATCCACCCGTGATCTTGTTGCCTCTTACCAGCGCGGTGTTGCCTTGGTGTTCAGCGTTTCGGAAATGAAGCAGAAGCTTGCTGAAGGCGCGGAGAGCGCTCTGTTGCTGCTCGTTCACGAACACCAGTTCTCCAGTGCCCTGCAGCAGCTGACAAGGGAACAGGACGTTGTCTTGAGCGCTACTTTGCGAACTGACGGCAGGTCGAGTGATTTTTCCAACTATCACGTCGACGTGGCGCTGATCAGGAAGACCTCAGCTGGTGCCATGGGAATCGCGCACTAGGCCTGAGGGTTGCTCATGGCTTTCACTATGCATGCGCCGCCCTCCGTCACCTTAGGGCGAGCGCAAGGTACTGTTGGAGACCGCTGCCATCAACTACTGGCTGTCCAATAACGTCCCCGGGTACACCTCTATCTTCTGCCACGCTGGTGGCTATGCAATGGAGATAAGAGGGAGGTACCGTCTACCCTGGACAACCAGGCCTTGTAAGGCGGCTGTCAGAGCTTTGTCACTCTATATTAAGGATTGATCTTGTGCCGAATTCAGTGATTGTCAAAAGAAAGGTATTGTTCGGTGACTGTGACCCGGAAGGGATTGTTTATACACCCAGATTTTCGTACTTCGTTATTGAAGCCGTTCATGATGCACTTTCAGTTTGGCTGTCCGGTCCTGGATTAAGAACCCTGTTAGGCTTTGATTTGCTGCCTCCAGCAAGGGCATTTTCGCTGGAGTTTCTTCATCCGCTCACCTGGGATGACGAACTTTCCATGACGGTCAGCGTTTCCAGTGTTTCGCTTCACTCGTTTACATTTCTAGTCGAGGGAAATGTAGCGCCAGATATCAAGGCATTTACCGCTAGCCTGACACACGTGTGCGTCTCACCGGTTACCAGAAAAATTATTGAAGTTCCTCAGGCGCTGAGGGCGTTACTTGTCCCTGATGAGTGCGGAGAAAGTGGAGCGCTTACCGCTGGAGGCTGAGCCCGGGTACCCGCGTTCCAGCGCATCATTTCAAGATGGTTTTGAAAAGAAATGTACTTGTAATCGCTATGGTGGTTCTTCCGATTTTATAGCAGAAAGTTTTGCAGTTGAAATCCGCTCTTCGCAAGGCGTGTATTGCGAGGTCTACGCTTTTAAAGCTGTTGGCTATGTAGGTTAGCAACAACTGTTCTCTTGCGGCATGCAGAAAAGAACTAGCCTGAGATGAAGTAGGAGAATACTCAAGCGTAGTAAGGGTGTGCCTATGAACACCAGCAGTATAGCGACGGATTATCTGGTAATCGGCGCGGGGGCAACAGCTATGGCCTTCGTCGATACGCTACTCGATGAGTCGGATGCGAATGTGCTGATGGTGGATCGACATGCTCAACCGGGTGGACATTGGAACGATGCCTACCCGTTTGTCCGTCTGCACCAGCCGTCTGCCTTCTATGGCGTTAACTCCCGCGTGCTTGGCTCCGGTCGCATGGACGAATCCGAATGGGGCGGGGGCTTGTATGAGCTGGCCTCAGGCGCCGAGATTGTCTGTTACTTCGATCAGCTAATGCACCAGCGATTCTTGCCGTCAGGTCGGGTGCATTACTTTCCGATGCACAACTACGAAGGTAATCGCAGCGATAGCCATTGCATCACATCCTTGCTTACCGGCGACAGCAAGCCTGTCCAGGTGCGCAGGAAGCTGGTGGATGCGACTATTGCCCAGACAGCCGTTCCTTCGACCCACTCACCGCATTACCGGGTAGCGCCGGGTATACGCTGCATACCGCTGAACGACTTGCCGAAGATCAGCCAGCCTTACTTGCGGTACGTGGTGGTGGGGGGAGGCAAGACCGGCATCGATGCCTGTCTGTGGCTACTGCAGAACGGGGTGGCGGCAAACAGGATTCAGTGGATCGTTCCAAACACTTCCTGGCTGTTGGATCGCGCCAACATTCAGCCGGGCCCGGAGAATTTTGTCCGAACGATCGGCAGCCTTGCGAACCAGTTCGAAGCCATAGGCGCTGCCGATTCGATCCCCGATCTGTTCCTCAGGCTCGAGAATGCTGGCGAACTACTGCGCATCGACAAAACCATCGAACCCACCGCATTCCGCGCTGCGACGGTGTCGCAGGGGGAGTTGCATGCGCTACGAGGCATAAGCGATGTCGTGCACTTGGGGCGGGTTCGCGCGATTGAAACCAACGGCATATCGCTCGAAAAGGGCAGCATCGCAGGCAATTCTGACGCCCTTTACATCGACTGCAGCGCGAGTGCTATCCCCACCATTCCGGAAGGAAGCGTGAAGGCGTTCGATGGCGATCGCATCAACCTGGTGACCGTGAGCAGTTATCAGATCCTGTTCAGTGCCGCAGTGATCGCCTACGTGGAAAGCCACCTCAACGATCAGGTGCAGATGAATGCACTCTGTGGGGTTGTCCCGGTGCCACACTCACCGGTGGACTGGATCAAAATGTGGGTCGCTTATCTCGACAATCAACGGCAATGGAAGCACCACGCGGGATTGTCCAACTGGCTTGCGCAGTGCCGTTTGCACCTGTTGCCGTCAGTGCTGAGAAGCCTGCAGGAGGGCGATCCTGAAAAGCTGGCAGTGTTGAATCGATTTGCTCAAGCCCGACAGTCAGCTTTTGGAAATTTGCCCAGGATTTTGCAGGCAATCGCAGATTCAACACAAAAGGCCTGAGCGACTGGATGGGTTCGGCTTGAGCATCCCGAAGCGTCAGGGTCGGTGGCGCAAACAACCCAACGTCACGATGCCCGCACTCCTGGCTACGTGACGCTGGGCACTGCTTGGCTAGGTCTGCATCAGGTAAGCGGGACAGTTCACTGGGCTTGAACTGTCTTCGGCGTTCATTCGGGCGCAATGCGCCATTGCTTCTTCCTTGCCCTGGTAGCTTGGCTTGAGCCGCATTTTTTCCTGGTTGTCGTAGATGTCGAAGCCGCCCGACACGGTTGTAGCGTAGAAGCGGGTGCCAGCGCGGAAGGATTCCTGCTCTATTGGCACCGCCGGAACGATAACGAATCTTGGTTGCATTTTTGTGCCTCCCCAGGCAGACAACTAACTATTAGTCATCCATTTGGGTAGCTGCAACAAAGCTGTAAGGCAGGCGACCAGAGGTATGTAGATTCCTCGCCACTACTGCAGTCGGGTCTTCGGAATATTGCCGTCTCTGTGTTGCACGTAGATTGTGTAGGGCAACGCAATGGTGTCGGCCACGCCCGACAATGCCAGGTCCACCAGCATCGACACTGCTGAAGGTTGGCCGGTGGTGTCGGTGGTTTGCGGGGGTTCGGCATGCAATGCGCAGAAATCCAGGGCGACGCCGCTGTAGACCCGTGGGATGGTGTCGCAATGCGACTGCCATTGGGCAAGCTTGCTGCTCGCCACACTGTCGTCCCTGAATACGGTGTTTATCGTCCCGCAGCCTGTTAGTGATATCGCTAACAATAATGTACCGATTGCTTTCATATTTGCGCCTCCATGCTTGGTTCAGTGGCGATTGTACGGAAATCATTGAGGTGGTTTGTTTCGATTGACTGTGGGGCTACTGACCGTCTGTCTATTCAGTTGTAACGATGATAATGCAAACTATTCTCAAGCTTGTAGCTGTCGTGTAATCTCGCCGCCGCTTGGGCGGCAAGCCGATTTGCTGCCCGTAACCGGTGCTAGGTGGGGATGGGGATGGAAGACAAGAAAGGGGCCGTAGCCATTGTGCAATGGCGTACCCGTTTCCTTGGCGAGGGTGTGCTGCAGGAAGCAACCTATGACCAGGCATTGATGGCTGCTGAGCAACTGGAGCGGGCGGGTTCGGTCAGTGCCAGTGAATGGCTGGATATGGTGCGTCAGGCCAACGCTGCCTTGCTTCGCCAGTCAGGTTAGCTTTTCTGGTGTCCCTGCCGATCAGCTCAGTCCCCATGCCAGCAGGGATAGAAGCGCGGCCAGTAGCGTGCCGAGCACCGCGCAGTATTCGATCTTCGAATGCTGCGCATGCAGGCGCACATCTTCAAAGTACTGGGCCTGAATGGGTGCATGGGGGTAATGGCGCAGGTCTTCGGCCAGGCCTTGAAGGCGAGCGTCAACAACCGCGCCAATGGCACAGTAGGTCGCGAGGTGGCTGAGGATGAAAATCAGCAGGTATTTCATTGGCGCTCCCTGGCGTTGACGATTTGCAGCCCCTGGCTTATACAGGCGTCCCTTATTGCCAAAAGCGCTGCTGCAGGATCTGATGATGCACGACGAGCCGGATATTCACGAACCTGAACACGATCACTTGCTCGATCATGAGTTCTATGACGGCGAGCCTGTTCAGCAGGATGAAGTCGACCCGTTGTTCGATCCGCAGGACGACGACGAACAAGCCGACGCCCTGGATGAAATCGACTGGGACGAGGGTGTCGATCCGCTTGATGACCTGTAGCTGCAGGTCGCCGCGTTATCGCCCATCCACCGAGAATCTGCCGGCACCTGTCACCGACAGCAGCAGCAAGCCGCCACAAATGCTCAGGTTCTTGAAGTACTGGGTGCTGTTGGCCGCGCGTTCCGGGTCGACCATGGTCCAGAACGGATGGCCGATCACTGCCGTGCCGATCACGAACAAGGCGAACAGAAACGCCAACGGACGGGTGTAGAACCCCACGATCAGCAAGATGGCGACAAAAAACTCCATGATCACCGCAACGGCGGCCGCGACGGTGGGCATGGGTGCGCCGAGTGAGGTCAGGTAACTGACGGTACCGTCGAAGCCGGTCAGTTTGCTCCAGCCAGACATGATGAACAGGATCATCAGCAGGATACGGGCGAGCAAAATGATTACATCACGCTGGTTGTCGAACAAGGTATAACGCATGGCCACCTTCCTTTGTTATCGGGCAATTTCACCTTAGCAGTTGCTTGCCGCCTTTGCGTTGGGCGGGGTGAATCGCGGACAGCAAAAAGGCGCCTGTAAGGCGCCTTTTCAGAAGATGGTGCGAGTGGCGGGACTCGAACCCGCAAGGCTCACGCCGGCAGATTTTAAGTCTGCTGTGTATACCAATTCCACCACACTCGCACAGGTTTGAAAGGGTCTGGCGACCGGGCGCGCTATTGGATCGAAGCCCTGGAGAAAACGCGTTTCCTCCGCAATCAAGCGAGCTTTATAACTCATCGTTATATTTGAGTCAACCGCCGAGGAAGGGTCTGGACCGGCCTTCTTCGACGCACGCAGCGAGCCCTTTCAACAGCAATGCCAAACACTTGGAATTGTGCGTAGCGCTGGCTGTCTATGCTTGATTACGACTGCTGTTTGCGTGGAGCTGTTATGAGTTCTTCTGATCGCTCGGATTTGCACGCCATGCACGCCTATCGTTACGAGCAACTGGTGCAGGCGGTGGTGGACTACGCCATCTACATGCTCGATCCGGGTGGTCATGTGGTTTCCTGGAACGCCGGTGCGCAGCGAATCAAAGGCTGGACTGCCGACGAAGTCATCGGCAAGCATTTCTCGCAGTTTTTCACCGAACAGGATCGCGCCGAAGGCAAGCCGGCGTTGCTGCTCGAACGCGCTTTGCGCACCGGAGTTGCACAAGACGAAGGCTGGCGTGTGCGCAAGGACGGCACGCGCTTCTGGGCGCTGGCAGCGCTGGATGTGATCCGCTCAGCGGATGGCGAAATTATCGGTCTGGCGAAGATCACCCGTGACATCACCGACCGTCGCGAGGCCGCCCTGCAGCTTGATGCGATGCGCGCGCAGCTGTTTCAGGCACAGAAGCTCGAAGCCCTCGGCCAGTTGACCGGTGGCATGGCCCATGACTTCAATAACTTGCTGACCATCATCATCGGCTCGGCGAGGCTGGCCCTTAACAGTAAAGATCCGCAGCGCAGCCAGCGCTTGCTTGAGCACATTCTCGATGCCGGTGAGCGCGGCACGCAAATGACCCAGCAGTTGCTCAGCTTTGCCCGGCACAAGGCGTTGAAGCAGGGGCGAGTACAGGTGGTGACATTGATCGAGTCGATTCGCTTGCTGGTGGCACATGCCTTGCCAAAGGGCGTCGAGCTGCAAGTACAGCTGCAGGAGGGATTGCAGGACATCGCAGTTGATGGCGGGCAATTGCAGATGGTTTTACTCAACTTGATTCTCAATGCCCGCGATGCCGTGGGTAATGAAGGGGTGATTCGACTGATGGGCTGTAACTGTCAGCTGGATGGCGGAGTCGAAGATCTGCACGGCGTCTTCGTGCGGCTGGATATCAGTGACAATGGCCGGGGCATTGACCCCAGTGTGTTGCCGCGGATCTTCGAGCCTTTTTTCACCACCAAGGCGTTTGGCAAGGGAACTGGACTGGGGTTGAGTCAGGTCTATGGCTTTATCAGGCAGAGCAATGGTGCGGTCAGCGTTGCCAGTGTGCCTGGCGAGGGGACGTGCATGACCTTGTACCTGCCGGTGTTTGCGCCGGTCACCACTACATCGAACTGAACAGGTGCGTGTATCGTGGAATCACTTAAACGCCTTGCCAGCGGCATCGAAGGGCTTGACGCACTGCTCAAGGGCGGTCTGATTGTCGGCGCTTCCTATATCGTTCAAGGGCGGCCGGGGTCGGGAAAAACCATTCTGGCCAATCAATTGGCGTTCAATCATGTCGCTCAGGGCGGACGGGTACTGGTCGCCACCCTGTTGAGCGAGTCTCATGAGCGTTTGTTCCAGTACCTGGCAACCTTGAGTTTCTTCGATCCCGGCGTGGTCGGTGCACAGATCCAGTTCGTCAGCGCTTTCGATACCCTGGAGAGCGAGGGGCTGGATCAGGTGGTCAAGCTGCTGCGCGGCGAAATCAGTCATCACCAGGCGTCGCTGTTGATCGTCGATGGCTTGCTGACAGCCAAGTCGCGTGCTGAAACGCCGTTGGACACCAAGAAATTCATCGCCGCGCTGCAAAGTCATGCGGGATTTGCCGGCTGCACGGTGTTGTTTCTGACCAGCTCGCGACTGGAGGAAGGCAGTCCTGAACACACGATGGTCGATGGTGTGATCGAGCTGGGTGAAGCACTGATGGGCAGTCGTTCGGTACGCACTGTCCAACTGCGCAAAACCCGTGGCAGTGGTGCCTTGTCGGGGCTGCATGAATGCGAAATCAACAACGACGGCTTGCAGGTTTTCCCGCGGCTGGAGTCGCTGTACAGCCATCCCAGCGGTTTGGGCAGTGGCGAATTGAGCCGGATCGGCAGCGGGATCAAGGCCCTTGATGAGTTGCTTGGCGGCGGTTTGCCCGGCGGCTCGGTGACCTTGGTGATGGGGCCTTCAGGGATCGGCAAAACGTCGTTAGGGGTGAGCTTTCTCGCCGCCTCGTCGGTCAAGGAGCCGGGGCTGCACTTCGGCTTTTATGAAACGCCCCAGCGCTTGCGCGTGAAAGCCAGCGCCCTGGGGCATGATTTCACGGCCATGGAGCGCAGTGGCGCACTGCATTTGGCTTGGCAGCCGACCACCGAGGGCGCACTCGATGAGGTGGGCGCGCGGCTGCTGCGTCAGGTTCAGGCGCATGGTATTCGACGTGTGCTGATCGATAGCCTGGGCGCTTTCACCCGCCTGGCTAACCATCCGGCGCGGCTCAACGAATTTTTCAGGGCCCTGACCGGAGAGCTGCGCGCTCGCGATGTCAGTGTCATGGCGACCTGGGAGATGCGCGATATCTTTGGCTCGGAAATCAATGCGCCGGCGCCGGACCTGTCGAGCATTGTCGATAACCTGCTGTTAATGCGCTTTGTCGAACTGGACGCGCAGCTCAGGCGCTTGCTGTCGATTCTCAAGGTGCGCGACAGTGATTACGACCCTGCATTACTGGAGGTGATCATCAGCGAGCACGGCATCGATCTGAAAAAAGCGTTCACTCAGGCCACCGCAGTGCTTTCCGGCACGCCGGCGCCAGTGGCGGGCACGTGAGCCTGCAGGCTGGACAGTCATGAGCACGATTCTGGTCGTCGACGACGAGTACCTGATTGCCGATATTCTCGGCTTTCTTCTGGAAGATGAGGGTTTTGAGGTCTTGAAGGTCGGCAACGGCGAAATGGCGCTGGAGGCATTGGCGCGTACGCGGGTGGAGCTGGTGATCACCGACTACATGATGCCCAAGCTCAATGGCAAGGACCTGGCGATTAAAATCCGCGAAAATCCGCAATTGCAGCCGCTGCCGATAATTTTAATCAGCGGCGCCCAGGCGCACGAGGGATGGGACTGTCCGGAGTTGTTCGCAGCGGTGTTCGACAAACCCTTCGATATACCCAAGTTGATTGCCAAGGTTAACCAATTGCTCCGCCCACCCACGTCGTCATGAGGCCATTGCGGCCCGCCACCAGGGCTGACGCGATCGGGGTCAAGCGCATCCGTGCGGCTTGAATCAGGAAGCGTTACTCGTGATGAGGGTCTCCTTTTTCCGGTGCCGGGCTGCCGGCCTGAATGCGCTTGAAAATCTCTTCGCGGTGCACCTGAACATCTTTCGGTGCATCGATGCCGATCCTCACTTGCATACCTTTGACGCCCAGAATGGTGACTTTGATGTCATCGTTGATGACGATGCTTTCGCCAACCTTGCGGGTGAGTATCAGCATGTATATCTCCTTGGTAACGTAAGTTGCTTTGCAGGCCGCGCCCGCGCAAGCCGGGAACACGCGGAACGCGTTCCTCTTTTCCTTCATTAAAGACGCTTTCGGGAAATATTAATTCCGCCGAACACAGATTCTGTTGTGAGTCTTTAGTCGCAGGTGCCGGTAGGGGCGATTGAGCGTTCCACAGCAGCGAACGCTGCTCACACCGGCAAGCATAGGGGGCTTGAGCGAATATGGGAAATTTCTCTGCATGATATGAGAACTGAGGTCTTTTGTATCGACTTTCAAGGGGCTAACGACGTTACAGGATCAACACCAGGCACCTTTTTCCGGCGTCCAGCCCTTTGCGTTCCTGCGCGCTCAGCCCAGCAGTGCCACCGACTTGATCTGCGCGATCAGTTGCTGACCGCTGTGCAGGCCCAACTGGTCGGCCGAGTAGCGGGTGATCCGGGCCAGCAGTACGCTGCCGGCAGCATCGAGGCTGACCAGGACATGGGCACTGTTATCCGCCGGCTGATGACCACTGACCCGTACCGGCAAGCGGTTGAGGATGCTTGAGTGGGTATCTTCGACCAGGCTCAGGCTGACATCCCGGGCCTGCACCTTGAGCCGCAATGAGGTGCCCAGAGCCAGTGGTTCGTGGGCCAGACGCAGCGCCAGGCTGCTGCCCGGCAGTTGCAGGCCGAGTAACTGATAGCGGGTGTCGTAACTGCTGACCTGGCCTTCGATGATCACCCCGGCTTCGTCACCCTGGGCCAGCGGCAGGTCGAGGCGGGCGAGGGTGGCAGCAATCGGGCCGCTGGCCTGGACCTTGCCCTGCTCCAGCAGCACCAGGTGGTCAGCCAGCCGGGCTACTTCATCCTGGGCATGGCTGACATAGATCAGCGGGATCTCCAGCTCGGTGTGCAGGCGCTCCAGGTATGGCAGGATCTCGCGCTTGCGCGGGCCGTCGAGGGCTGCCAGGGGTTCGTCCATCAGCAGCAGTTGCGGGCTGCTGAGCAAGGCCCGGGCGATGCCCACGCGTTGCGCCTCACCGCCGGACAGGGTGGCGGGCTTGCGCTCGAGCAAGTGCTCGATGCCCAGCAACGCACAGGCCTGTTCAAGGCTGACCTTGCGCGCCTGGGCCGGAATACGGCGCCAGCCGAAGGTCAGGTTGCCGTGGACAGTCAGGTGCGGGAACAGGCTGGGCTCCTGGAATACGTAGCCGACCGGGCGCAGGTGCGGGGCGATGAAGTGGTCGCGGCGCGAGTCTTGCCAGATCTGCCCGTCGACTTCGATATAGGCCTCGGATGCCCGTTCCAGGCCGGCAAGGCAGCGCAGACAGGTGGTCTTGCCTGAGCCTGAGTGGCCGAACAGGGCGCTGATGCCGCGACCGGGCAATTGCAGGTCGACGTCCAGGTCGAAATCGTCACGGGCGACCTTGAGCCGGGCATGAATCATCTTGTGCATGCTTCAGCTCCAGGCCGATTTGCCCTGGCGGCTGGAGTACAGCGCCAGCAGCACGAGGAACGAGAACACCAGCATGGCGCCGGCCAGCCAGTGCGCTTGCAGGTATTCCATGGCTTCGACATGGTCGAAGATCTGTACCGAGACCACGCGGGTCTTGTCGGGAATGTTGCCACCGATCATCAGTACCACGCCGAATTCACCCACCGTATGGGCAAAGCCGAGGATGCTGGCGGTGATGAAGCCGGGCCGGGCCAGCGGCAGCACCACATGGACAAACGTGTCCCAGGGGCTGGCGCGCAAAGTGGCGGCTACTTCCAGCGGGCGCTCGCCGATAGCGCTGAAGGCGTTCTGCAGCGGTTGCACGACAAAGGGCATGGAGTAGATCACCGAGCCGATCACCAGGCCGCTGAAGCTGAACACCACGGTGCCCAGCCCCATCGCCTCGGTGGTCTGGCCGATCCAGCCGTTGGGCCCCAGGGCCAGCAACAGGTAGAAGCCGATGACCGTAGGGGGCAACACCAGCGGCAAGGCCACCACCGCGCCCACCGGCCCGCGCAGCCACGAGCGCGTGCGCGCCAGCCACCAGGCGATGGGCGTGCCGACCAGCAACAGGATCAACGTGGTCAGGCTGGCCAGTTTGAAGGTCAGCCAGATGGCACCCAGGTCGCTGGCATCCAGTGGCATCAGATTTCGTAACCGTAGGACTTGATCAATGCAGCGGCTTTCGGACCTTTGAGGTAGTCCACTAGGGCCTTGGCTGCCGGGTTGTCTTTGCCTTTGTTGAGGATCAGCGCATCTTGCTTGATCGGCTCATGCAGGCTGGCCGGGACAATCCAGGCCGAACCTTCGGTGACTTTGCCGTCCTTGTAGATTTGCGAGAGGGCGACAAAGCCCAGCTCGGCATTGCCAGTGGACACGAACTGGAAGGCCTGGGTGATGTTCTGGCCTTCGACGATCTTGGCCTTGGTGGCCTCGGTCAGCTTGAGCTTGTCCAGCACCTGGGTGGCAGCCAGGCCGTAAGGCGCAGCTTTCGGGTTGGCGATGGACAGGTGCTTGAACTCATTTTTTTTCAGCACTTCACCCTTGGCGTCGACATAACCAGGTTTGGCCGACCACAAAGCCAGGGTGCCGATGGCATAAGTGAAGCGCGAACCTTTGACGCTGTCGCCTTCGCTTTCCAGTTTGGCCGGGGTGCTGTCATCGGCGGCGAGGAACACCTCGAACGGCGCGCCGTTCTTGATCTGCGCGTAAAACTGGCCGGTGGCGCCGTAGGCGGCGACCAGCTTGTGACCGGTATCTTTCTCGAAGTCCTTGGCAATGGCCTGGATCGGTGCGGTGAAGTTGGCGGCGACAGCCACCTGAACCTCATCGGCCCAGGCACTGTTGAAGGTCATGAAGGTGGCCAGGGCGGCCAGGGCGAAACGCGGTGCGCACTTACTCATGAAACACAGCTCCATGGGCTGAGGGGTAGTCGTTATATACGTGAATATATAGCGATTGCCCGACAAACGGAAAGCACTGCTTCAGCGCTTGAGCTGGGCGAGGGCGTTTGCAGCCAGTTTGCGGGTCAGTTCGGCGGCCGGCAGGGCTTGCCCCAGGCGCAGCGCCTGGCCTGACCAGAGGTTGCTGAAATCGCTGTTACCCTGTGGTTCGCTGATCGCCCGCAACGGCATCAGTGCACCGCCGGCCAGCGGGAAGTGCGGCGCCAGCGCAGTGATGGGCCCCAGTTCACGCATGATTCGCGTACTGATGCCGCGGGCCGGACGCCCGGTAAACAGGTTGGTCAGGGCCGTGTCGCTTTCTTTGGCGCTGTGCAGGGCCTGGCGGTGGGCCGCCGAGACCTTGGCTTCCGGGCAGAACAGGTACGCGGTACCCAGCTGTACCGCCGACGCGCCCAGAGCCAGGGCGGCCACAATGCCGCGATGGTCGCCGATGCCGCCAGCGGCAATCACCGGAACCTGCACTGCATCGACGATTTGCGGCACCAGCGCCAGGGTGCCGACCTGGGAATTGAGGTCGCTACTGAGGAACATCCCGCGGTGCCCGCCGGCTTCATAGCCCATGGCAATGATCGCGTCGCAGCCGTGTTGCTCCAGCCAGATCGCCTCGTCGACGGTGGTGGCGCTGGACAGCACCTTCGCGCCCGTGGCCTTGACCCGTGCCAGCAAGCTTGCCTCCGGCAGGCCGAAGTGAAAGCTGACCACTGCCGGCTTGAAGGCTTCGATCAGCTGGCAGCTGGCATCGTCGAACGGTGCGCGGTTGGACACTGGCGTCGGCGCATCAAAGTCGGCGCCCAGCTCTTCGTAGTAGGGCTTGAGCGCCAGCTTCCAGGCCGCATCGCGGGCCGGGTCCGGCTGCGGTGGCTGATGGCAGAAGAAGTTGACGTTGAGCGGGCCGTCGCTGGCTTGCTTGAACGCCTGCAGCTCGGCGCGGATCTGCTCCAGGCTCAAGGTTGCGCAAGGAAGCGAGCCCAGGCCGCCGGCATTGCTCACGGCAATGGCCATGGCCGAGCCGGTGGAACCGGCCATGGGCGCCTGAAGGATCGGCAGTTCGATGCCGAGCAGATCGAGAAGACGGGTGTCCGGCCATGGGCTCATGCCTGGGGTTCCTTCTGCGCTGTGTCCGTTACAGGGCTTTGCTGACCTTGATGTCGGTGATCTTTTTCGCGTCTTCGCCGTGGAGTTTTTCCAGGGCGGCTTGTACTTCTTCAGGGGCGTCGCTGCTCATCTGGGCGAAGTCGAAACGACGCTCACCATCGATCTTGTACTTGATGACGTACTTGGTGGTCTGGCTCATGGCTTATCTCAGCTTCGACGACGAACGGCGGATGAATTTGATCTTGTGGGTGAAGGTCGGCTTGGTCACTGCCGACAACGCACGCGGACCAACGGTATCGATGGTGATGTTCCAGAAACCGGTGCTGGGCACAGTGATCTTCGCCGGGAAATCGACGAAAGCGCCGCCGTGATAGGTGTGGCGCCCGCCATTCTTGAAGCTGCGGAAGTTGGCGTCGTTCATCAGGCGGATGTTGCAGCGCTGGGAACACTCGATGACGACGATGTCGTCTTCATTGAGGTGTTCGCGCTGGTGTACGAATTTCATGTTGCTCTCCGCAATGGATCTTTGGGCAAATCAAAACGATACCATGATCAACGGTTACACTGTCGCCCTTCGTGCCCGACCCACGATAAATCTGCCAATCAAGGGAGCAAAATGGTCTGGGCGCGGTCAGAGTCTTTTTCCGTGGTGGAGGTGTAGCTTGATGAAGTGGGTTGTAGCAGCGTTGGCAGTTACGCTGGGTGGTTGCGTCAGCGTCTCGGAGCTTGAAAGCTCGCCGGAAACCCTGAACGTGATTTCCGGCAAGAAGCCCCAGGAGTACGCCACCTGCGTACAGGAACAATTGGCTGAAACCCGTGGCCCTCTTGAGGTTGAGCCGCACCATGACGGCCTGCGCCTGGTCGTGCCGCAAAAGGTCGGTGCCGGGCCTGCTGCGCTGGTGGACATCAATGAGCGTGGCAGCGGCAGCAGCATCAAGCTGTACGAGCGCCTGAACAACTTCCCCCTGCGCCTGGGTGACGTGAAGACTGCGGCGACGCGCTGCATTTCCGGGTGAGTCCGTTGATGCCATCGCGGGGCAAGCCCGCTCCCACCGGCTCGGTGGGAGCGGGCTTGCCCCGCGATGTCTAAGTCAGATAGTTACCCCACTCATTTGTCCCATCAGCGCCCACAACCGCGGATCCTCGAAATCCGCCACTACCAGCTGCGCTCCGGCCGCGAGCAGGGCCTCGGGCGCCTGACTGGTGGACAGACCAACGGTAAAGATCCCGGCGCGGCTGGCTGCCGTCACCCCGGGCACCGAGTCCTCGAACGCCAGGGCATGACTGGCCCGCGCCTGCAGGCATTGAAGGCCGGTGAGGTAGGGCAGTGGATCCGGTTTCGCCCGCGGCAGCTCTTCAGCCACCAGCACATGCTTGAAACGCTCGCCCAGGCCCATGGCATTGAGCATGTGCACAGCGTTGGCCCGTGGCGCATTGGTCACCACGGCCATGCCGATGCCTGTCTGTTCGGCATGCTCGAGCAAGCGGACCAGCCCGGCGGTGGGCTGCAGCGTCGGTGACAGTGCGCGAAAACGCGCCTCCTTGCGGTCAGCAAAAACCTGGTGCTCGGCCACTGACCGCTCGGGGAACAGGTAGCGGCACAGATCAGCGTTGGCCCGACCGCTGACGTGAGCATCGAACTCCGCCTCGGTCAACACCCGGCCTTCTTCCAGCAAGAGCTGTTGCATGGCCAGCAGGTGGAGTTTGTCGGTATCGGTCAGGGTACCGTCGAGATCGAACAGCAAGGCTTCAAGCATTCCGGGCATCCGTTGCAATGGCCGCTCATCATAACCGGATCACAGGGGCTGGTCAGTGCGCGCCGAAAAGAGTACAAATGTACTCCATGAACAGATTATCGCCCAAACGCAGCGCCATCCTCACTTTCATCCGTGAGCGGATTGCCGATCATGGCCAGCCGCCGAGCCTGGCCGACATCGCCACAGCCTTCGGCTTTGCCTCGCGCAGTGTGGCGCGCAAGCATATCCAGGCCCTGGCCGAGGCCGGTTTCATCGAGGTCACCCGCAACCAGGCCCGCGGCATTCGCCTGGCCGGGGCTCTGCGTCGGCCCGAGGTCCTGGAAATTCCGGTGCTGGGCCAGGTAGCCGCAGGGCGGCCCATCGGCCCGGACGTTGATATCCACGAGCAGCTCATGCTCGACGCCCAGCTGTTCAGCCGTTCGCCGGACTACCTGCTCAAGGTGCGTGGCGACTCGATGCTCGATGACGGCATCCTCGACGGCGACCTGGTCGGCATCAAGCAGCAGGCAGAAGCCCGTGACGGGCAGATCATCGTCGCCCGCCTCGATGGCGAGGTGACCATCAAGCGTTTCGAGCGGGTCAGTGCCCAGCAGTACCGTCTGCTGCCACGCAACCCGGCCTATGCGCCGATCGAGGTCGGTCCCGGTCAGGACTTTGTCATCGAGGGCGTGTTCTGCGGCCTGGTAAGGCGCGGCTGATGGGCGCGGTGCTCAGCCTCGAGGGCCTGCTCGACCAGCAACGGGTCTGGAAGGGCCGCCCCCAAGCCCAGCCCCAGGGCCTGCAGCCCACCGGTCATGCGGCGCTGGATACGGCATTGCCGGGCGGTGGCTGGCCGCCCGGCGCGCTCACCGAGGTGCTGCTCAGCGTTGAGGGCTGCGGCGAGCTGCAATTGCTCTGGCCCAGTTTGGCCCGCCTGACCGCCAGCGCTGAGCGGGTGGTGCTGATTGCTCCGCCGTTTATTCCCTATGCACCGGCCTGGCAGGCGGCGGGGGTCGACCTGCAGTGGCTGACCCTGGTCGAGACGGCACCGGCCGATGCGCTCTGGGCCGCAGAGCAATGCCTGCGCTCAGGTAGTTGTGGCGCTGTGCTGTGCTGGCCGCACAAGGCCGACGACCGCGCCTTGCGCCGCTTGCAGGTAGCGGCCGAAAGTGGCCAGACCCTGGCCTTTGCCTTGCGTCCTCTGCAGGCGGCGTTGAACCCGTCACCGGCGGCGTTGCGCATTGCCATTGATGCCCGCCCGGCCCAGTGGCGGGTACTCAAATGCCGGGGCGGGCTGGCCCCGGCGCTGCCCATTGCCTGCCCCGGGCGAGGCTGATGGATCATGCTCTGGGCCTGTATCCTGCTGCCGCAGCTGGCGCTCGACGCTGTGCTGCGCGGGCGCGCCGACCCCGACACGCCACTGGTGCTGCTCAGTGGCCCGCCCCAGCGCCGCCTGCTGCAGGCGGTCAACCCGGCAGCGGCGGCCCTCGGTCTGCGTGCCGGGCAGCCGTTGACCACGGCTCAGGCGCTGGCGGGCAATTTCACTTGCGTCGACCATGACCCGGCCGCCATCGACGCCTTGCAGCAACTGCTCGCCGCCTGGGCTTACCAGTTCAGCTCCCAGGTCAGCCTGCATTACCCGCGGGTACTGTTGCTGGAAGTCGAATCCAGCCTCGGTCTGTTCGGCCCCTGGCCTGCCTTCGAAGCGCGTTTGCGCGCCGAACTGAGCGCCCTGGGGTTTCGCCACCGTATCGTCCTGGCCAGCAACCCGGTGGCCGCGCGTATGCTCGCCAACTGCCACGATGGCCTGGCGCTCGATTGTCCCGAGCAGACCCGCGCCGCCCTTGAGCAATTACCTATCGAACGGGTCGGTTTGCCAGCGGAGGCGGCCAGCGCCTTCACCCGTATGGGCCTGCGCCGGCTCGGCCAGGTCATGGCGCTGCCCCGCGAGGCTCTGGCCCGGCGTTTTGCCGCGGCGGTGCAACTGCACCTGGACCGTCTGCTGGGCTTACGGCCCATGGCGTTGACCTTCTACCTGCCGCCGGACCGCTTCGATGCCCGTCTGGAGCTGAATTTCGATGTCGAGTCGCACCAGGCCTTGCTCTTTCCGCTGCGCCGTCTGATCAACGATCTGGCTGCGTTCCTGGCCGGCCGTGACAGTGGCGTGCAGCGTTTTACCCTGTACCTGGAGCACGCCGAGGGCGCCGATACCGATGTGGCCGTTGGTCTGCTGGCCGCCGAGCGTGACCCGCTGATGCTGTTCGAGCTGGCCCGTGGGCGCCTTGAGCAACTGCAACTGAGGGCCGCGGTACGCAACCTGCGCTTGCTGGCTGAAGACCTGCCGGCCTTTGTCCCGCAGCACCGCGAACTGTTCGAGCCACGCCCGCAGCAGAACCAGCCCTGGGAACAACTGCGCGAACGCCTGCGCGCGCGTCTGGGCGACACGGCGGTGCATAGCCTGTCGGCCCAGGCCGATCACCGTCCGGAGTGCGCCTGGCGCCTGGATAATCCGGCCACCCTGGCAGCGGCTGCTCCGGCAGCGCTGCGTCCGGGCTGGCTGTTGGCTGAGCCCCAGGCCTTGCCGGGCGTGGGCGTGCAACTGCTGACCGGCGCCGAGCGGATCGAGTCCGGTTGGTGGGATGGTGGCGATGTGCGCCGCGACTACTACCGGGTGCAGACCCCCACCGGGCTGTATGCCTGGGCCTACCGCAACCTCGGTGAAGACGGGCCGTTGTGGCTGCAGGGCTGGTTTGCATGAACACGCCAGTGGCTTACGCCGAACTGCACTGCCTGTCGAACTTCAGTTTCCAGCGCGGTGCCTCCAGCGCCCAGGAGTTGTTCCGCCGCGCCCGTCAGCAGGGCTACCAGGCCCTGGCCATCACCGACGAGTGCACCCTGGCCGGAATCGTCCGGGCCTGGCAGGCGGCGAGGGCGGTGGAGCTGCCATTGATCGTCGGCAGTGAAGTACGCCTGGATGATGGGCCCAAGCTGGTGTTACTGGCGGAAAATCTGCTCGGTTACCAGCACCTGTGCCGGCTTATCACCCTGGGCCGGCGACGGGCGCAGAAGGGCGCCTACCAGCTGCTGCGTGAAGACTTCGATACCCCGCTGGAGGGACTGTTGGCCCTGTGGCTGCCGGATGAAGGCGAGCAGGACCTGGCTGTCGGCCACTGGTTGCGTGAGCGCTTCGCCGAGCGCCTGTGGCTGGCGGTCGAGCTGCACCGTGGCGCCGACGATGGGCTGCGTCTGCAACAGTTGCTGGCCCTGGCCGCGTCCCTGGAACTTCCCGCTGTAGCGACGGGCGACGTGCACATGCATGCCCGAGGGCGGCGTGCCTTGCAGGACAGCATGACGGCGATCCGTCATCACTGCAGCGTGGCCGAGGCCGGGCAACGCCTGTTCGCCAACGGCGAGCGTCATTTGCGTCCACTGCCGCAACTGGCCGAGCTGTATCCGCAGGCGTTGCTCGATGAAACCCTGCGCATTGCCGCCCGCTGCCGTTTCGACCTGAGCCAGCTGCGCTACCAGTACCCCCGCGAGCTGGTGCCCGCCGGGCAGACGGCCAGCGCCTGGTTGCGCCACTTGTGCGAACAGGGCCAGCGCTGGCGCTGGCCCAACGGTCTCGAAGAGAAAGCCCGTCAGGCGCTGGAGCACGAACTTGAGCTGATTGCCGAGCTGAACTACGAGAGCTATTTCCTCACCGTCCACGACATCGTCAAGTTTGCCCGCAGCCAGGGCATTCTCTGTCAGGGCCGTGGCTCGGCGGCCAACTCGGTGGTGTGTTTCGTGCTGGGCATCACCGAACTGGACCCGATGCGCAGCCACCTGTTGTTCGAGCGTTTTCTGTCGCGCGAGCGCGATGAGCCCCCGGATATCGATGTCGATTTTGAGCACGAGCGCCGCGAAGAAGTCCTGCAGTACGTGTTCAACCGTTACGGCCGTCACCGCGCGGCGTTGACCGCCGTGGCCAGTACCTACCATGCCGCCGGCGCGGTGCGCGATATCGCCCGGGTGCTGGGCTTGCCGGTGGCGCAGATCAACGCGCTGGCCGACTGTTGCGGGCGCTGGAGCGATCGCCTGCCGCCGCCCGAGCAACTGCGTGAAGCCGGTTTCGATCCCGATAGCCCGTTGCTGCGCCGGGTGCTGGCGTTGACCGGCGAATTGATCGGCTTTCCCCGCCACCTGTCCCAGCATCCGGGCGGTTTCGTGATTTCCGAGCAGCCGCTGGACACCCTGGTGCCGGTGGAGAACGCCGCGATGGAGGGGCGTACGGTCATCCAGTGGGACAAGGACGACCTCGACCTGGTCGGCCTGCTCAAGGTCGATATCCTTGCCTTGGGCATGCTCAGTGCCTTGCGCCGTTGTTTTGACCTGTTGTACCGCCATCGCGGCCGTGAGCTGAGCCTGGCGCAGATCCCCGCCGATTGCGCGGCCACCTATGAAATGATCGGCCGCGCCGACACCATCGGCGTGTTCCAGATCGAGTCGCGGGCGCAGATGGCCATGCTGCCGCGGCTCAAGCCAGAGAACTTCTACGATCTGGTGATCGAAGTGGCGATCGTTCGCCCCGGGCCGATCCAGGGTGACATGGTCCATCCTTACTTGCGCAGGCGCCAGAAGCTGGAAGAGGTGACTTATCCATCACCGGCGCTGGAAAAAGTCTTCAAGCGCACCCTCGGCGTGCCGCTGTTCCAGGAGCAGGTGATGGAGCTGGCCATGGTCGCGGGCGGCTATTCGGCGGGCGAGGCCGATCAGTTGCGTCGGGCCATGGCTGCCTGGAAACGTCATGGCGGCCTGGAACCACACCGCGAACGACTGATCAGCGGCATGCTCGGCAATGGCTACAGCCGCGAATTCGCCGAGCGGATCTTCGAGCAGATCAAGGGCTTTGGCAGCTATGGCTTTCCCGAATCCCACGCCGCCAGTTTTGCCTTGCTGACCTACGCCAGTTGCTGGCTCAAGTGCCATGAACCGGCGATCTACGCCTGTGCGTTGATCAACAGCTGGCCGATGGGCTTCTACAGTCCCGACCAGATTCTTCAGGATGCCCGTCGTCACCGCATCGAGATCCGTCCGGTGGATGTCTGCCACAGCGATTGGGACTGCAGCCTGGAACCGGGGGCAGGGCAGGCGCTGGCCATTCGCCTGGGGTTGCGGCAGGTTCGCGGCTTTCGCCAGGACGATGCCCGGCGTATCGAACAGGCCCGGAGCGCGGCTGCCTGGCGTGATGTCAGCGATCTCTGCCTGCGTGCGCAACTCGATGCCCGGGCGCGCGAACTGCTGGCCGATGCCGGTGCCTTGCGCGGGCTGGCCAGCGACCGTTACCGGGCGCGCTGGAGCGTGGCAGCGGTGCAGGCGCAGCTGCCGTTGTTCGCCGGGGTCGATGCTCCTGAGGAGGCGCCTGTGAGCTTGCCGCAGCCATCGATCGGCGAGGATATGTTCGCCGACTATGCCAGCGTCGGCACCACCCTGGGCCCGCATCCGCTGACCTTGTTGCGCCGCCGTCTCGACGTGCTGGGCTGTCGCAGTTCACAGGCACTGGAGAGCGCCGAACATGGCGACAAGGTCAGCGTGGCGGGGCTGGTGACTGGCCGCCAGCGCCCGCAGACCGCCAGCGGCGTCACCTTCGTCACCCTTGAGGATGAGTTCGGCAATGTCAACGTGGTGGTCTGGCGCGACCTGGCCGAGCGTCAGCGCCGGGCCCTGGTCGGCTCACAGTTGTTACGGGTGAGCGGACGGCTTGAGTGTGAAAGCGGGGTACGCCACCTGATTGCTCAGCGCCTGGAAGACCTCAGCCCGCTGTTGCAGGGGCTGGATGTGCGCAGTCGGGATTTTCGTTAGAGCATCGCCAGCGGCTGTTTGCGCGTCGGCACCGGAAAGGCCCGGTCAATAGCGCGCAAGTCTTCGCTATTAAGGGTCAGGCTGGCCGCCGCCGCATTCAGCCGCACATGTTCCGGGTCCACGGCCTTGGGGATGGCGATCACACCGTCCTGGCGCGTCACCCAGGCGAGGCTGACTTGGGCTGGGGTGGCACCATGGCGCTCGGCAATCTCACTCAGGGTCGGGTGTTTGAGCAAACGCCCGGCCTGGGCCAGCGGGCAGTAGGCCATGGTCGGCAACTGGCGTTTGTGGCTCCAGGGCAGCAGGTCGAACTCAATGCCGCGCTGGGCGGGGTTGTACAGGACCTGGTTGGTGGCGCAGTCGGGGTTTTGCAGCTCGCGCAAGTCGTCGGTGTCAAAGTTCGACACGCCCCAGCGGCCGATCTTGCCCGCTTCACGCAAGCGTTCGAAGGCCTCGACGGTTTCCTCCAGCGGATACTGGCCGCGCCAGTGCAACAGGTACAGGTCGATATGGTCAGTGCCCAGACGCTTGAGGCTGCGCTCGCAGGCTGCCGGGATGCCGTTGCGGCTGGCGTTGTGCGGGTACACCTTGCTGACCACGAAGACCTGATCACGACGCCCGGCGATGGCCTGGCCGACCACCTGCTCAGCACCGCCTTCGGCATACATCTCGGCTGTATCGATCAGCGTCAGGCCCAGCTCGATACCTTGCTGCAGCGCCGCCACTTCGCGGCTGCGCTGGCTCGGGTCTTCGCCCATGTACCAGGTACCCTGGCCGATGGCTGGAACGTTTTGGCCGGCAAACTTCACTGTACGCATGTCATCTCCTGAGGGCGGGCTTGTTCTTGTAGTACATCGAGCAGCGCCTGGGCTGCTGCCGAGAGTTTATGGTCTGCCAGCAGGGAGACGCCAATGCGCCGTTCGATGATCGGCTCGACCAGTGGCACGCAGCGGGCGCCAAGTTCCTGCATCTGGCCGATGCACAAGGCCGGTACGGCGCTGACGCCCAGGCCGTTGGCAACCATGCGGCCGATGGTCGACAGCTGATGGCTCTCGAAGGCCACCGCCAGCTTGCCATGCTCGGCCGCCAGGGCCTGCTCCAGCAGCAAGCGCACCGCCGAAGGCCGCTGCAGGGCGATGAAGTCTTGCGCCAGCAACTCGCGCCAGCTGACCTGGGCTTGCTGTGCCAAAGGTGAATCGGTGGGCACCACCGCGACGAAACGGTCCAGGTACAGCGGCTTGAACAGCATCGGCGCGCTGGCCTCGGGTTCGATACCGATGCCCAGCTCGACGCGGCGATGGCGCACCAGTTCCAGCACCTGCTCGTTGATCACGTCATGCACCGTGACATTGACCCGCGGGTAGCGCTGGCGAAACACCTTCAACACCGCCGGCAGCAGGTTGCCGGCAAAGGCCGGCATGGCGGCAATCGACACCCGCCCCAGCTGCAGGGTGAAGCGCTGGCGCAGCAGTTCTTCGGTGTTGTCCCAGTCGGCCAGCAACTGCCGGGCCAGGGGCAGCAGCACTTCGCCCTCCGGGGTCAGGCTGACACTGCGGGTGGTGCGGCTGAGCAGGGCGCCGCCGAGGTTGTCTTCCAGGGCTTTGATGGTCAGGCTCAGGGCCGGTTGCGACAGATGCAGGTGCTCGCCGGCCTGGGCAAAGCTCTGGTATTTGGCAACGGTGACAAAGGCGCGCAACTGCTTGACGTTCATCGGTGTGATCTATTCTTTTGAAAAATTAATCAAACAATCATAAAAACAAAATTAACAAATAAGTCGGTTGGGGTGAAGATGCGTCAAACGCTTACCGACACCCCTGTCGGTTCAACAACTACAAAAGGCGGATCAGCATGGCCGGACTGGACAAGCGCGTAGCAACCTATGAACAGGCTCTTGAAGGCCTGACCGACAACATGACGGTACTGGCCGGTGGATTCGGCCTGTGCGGCATCCCGGAAAACCTCATCAACGAAATCAAGCGCCGTGGCGTCAAGGGCCTGACCGTGGTCTCGAACAACTGCGGCGTCGACGGCTTTGGCCTGGGCGTGCTGCTTGAGGACCACCAGATTCGCAAGATGGTCGCCTCCTATGTCGGCGAGAACGCCGAATTCGAACGCCAGCTGCTCAGCGGCGAGCTGGAAGTCGAACTGACCCCACAAGGCACCCTGGCCGAGAAAATGCGCGCTGGCGGCGCCGGCATCCCGGCGTTCTTCACCGCCACCGGCTACGGCACGCCGGTTGCCGAAGGCAAGGAAGTACGCGAGTTCAATGGCCGCAAGTACATTATGGAAGAAGCCATCACCGGCGACTTCGCCATTGTCAAAGGCTGGAAGGCTGACCACTACGGCAACGTGGTGTACCGCAACACCGCGCAGAACTTCAATCCGCTGGCCGCGACCGCCGGCAAGATCACCGTGGTCGAGGTCGAAGAGATCGTCGAGCCGGGTGTCCTGCTGCCTACCGAGATCCATACCCCGGGTATCTACGTCGACCGGGTGATTGTCGGCACCTTCGAGAAGCGTATCGAAAAGCGCACCCTCAAAGCCTGAACCGTCCCCGAACAGAACAACAAAGAGATCCTGACCATGGCACTTACCCGCGAACAAATGGCCCAGCGCGTCGCCCGCGAACTCCAGGACGGCTACTACGTCAACCTCGGCATCGGCATCCCGACCCTGGTGGCCAACTACGTCCCGGCCGATATGGACGTGATGCTGCAGTCGGAAAACGGCCTGCTGGGCATGGGCGAATTCCCGACCGAAGCGCAGCTCGATGCCGACATGATCAACGCCGGCAAACAAACCGTGACCGCCCGCCGTGGCGCGTCGATTTTCAGCTCCGCCGAATCCTTCGCAATGATCCGTGGCGGTCACGTTGACCTCACGGTGCTGGGCGCTTTCGAAGTGGACGTGGAAGGCAACATCGCCTCCTGGATGATCCCCGGCAAGCTGGTCAAGGGCATGGGCGGCGCCATGGACCTGGTGGCCGGTGCCGACAACATCATCGTCACCATGACCCACGCCTCCAAGGACGGCGAGTCGAAACTGCTGCCGCGTTGCAGCCTGCCGCTGACCGGTGCCGGTTGCATCCGCAAGGTGTTGACCGACCTGGCTTACCTGGAGATCGAAAACGGCGCCTTTATCCTGCGCGAGACCGCGCCGGGGGTGACTGTGGAGGAAATCATCGAGAAGACCGCCGGCAAGCTGATCGTGCCGGATGATGTCAAAGAGATGACCTTCTGATTTGAGTTTTTTGTAGATTTTTCTGGCCTCATCGCTGGCAAGCCAGCTCCCACAGGTTCGGTGTACCCAGGACCTTGTGGGAGCTGGCTTGCCAGCGATGGGGCCTTGTGTCGTTCCGATAAAATCAAAAAAAGGAAAACCCCGTGGCCGCTGATATCCAAGACAGCCGCTCCGCTCGCTTTGCCCTGCGTTGCTCAAGCTGGGCCGAACGCTGGTTCCCCGACTCCTGGGTGTTTGCCGCCCTGGCAGTCATACTGGTCTCCGTCGCCGCCCTGGCCATGGGCGGCAAGCCTACCGATACCGCCAAGGCCTTTGGCGACGGCTTCTGGAGCCTGATTCCCTTCACCATGCAGATGGCCTTCGTGGTTATCGGCGGTTATGTGGTGGCCAGTTCTCCCCCTGCAGTCAAATTGATCGACCGCCTGGCGCGGCTCCCGAAAAACGGTCGCTCGGCGGTGTGCTGGGTGGCGCTGATCTCGATGCTGGCGTCGTTGCTCAACTGGGGCCTGTCGCTGGTGTTCGGCGGCTTGCTGGTACGCGCCCTGGCGCGCCGCACCGACCTGCGCATGGACTACCGCGCCGCTGGCGCTGCCGTTTACCTGGGCCTGGGTGCCGTCTGGGCCCTGGGCCTGTCGTCGTCGGCGGCGCAGTTGCAGGCCAACCCGGCCAGCCTGCCACCGTCGATTCTGGCCATCACTGGCGTGATCCCGTTCACCGAAACCATTTTCCTCTGGCAGTCGGGCGTAATGCTCCTGGCGTTGGTACTGGTTTCCCTGGTCGTGGCTTACGCCACCGCACCGGGGCCGGGCAGTGCCCGTAGCGCTCAGGATTGCGGCATCGACCCCAGTTTTTCGCTACCACCGCCGCCGCAACGCACCCGGCCGGGCGAGTGGCTGGAATACAGCCCGATCCTGATCCTGCTGCTGGTAGCGCTGGCGGCGGGCTGGTTGTACAACGAGTTCACGACCAAACCTGCGATCACCGCGATTTCCGGGCTGAACACCTACAACCTGTTGTTCATCATGCTCGGTGCCTTGCTGCAGTGGCGTCCGCGCAATTTTCTCGACGCAGTCGCCCGCGCGGTGCCGACCACCACCGGGGTGCTGATCCAGTTCCCGTTGTACGGCTCGATCGCGGCAATCCTGACCCAGGTTAAAGGGGTCGATGCGCAAACGTTGGCGCATCACATCTCGACTTTCTTTGTGCAGATCGCTACCCACGACACCTACGCGCTGCTGATGGGCGTGTACTCGGCGGTGCTGGGCTTCTTCATTCCTTCCGGTGGCGGCAAGTGGATCATCGAAGCGCCGTACGTGATGCTGGTGGCTAATGACCTGCAGTACCACCTGGGCTGGGCGGTGCAGATCTACAACGCCGCCGAGGCGCTGCCGAACCTGATCAACCCGTTCTACATGCTGCCGCTGCTGGGGGTGCTGGGCCTGAAGGCGCGCGACCTGATCGGCTTCTCCTTCGTGCAGTTGCTGGTGCATGTTCCGCTGGTGCTGTTCCTGCTGTGGCTGCTCGGTACCACACTGCAATACACGCCACCGGTGATGCCGACGCCGGCCGGCTGATCGACACTAACCCCGAGCACCCTGCAAATCCTGTGGGAGCCGGCCTTGCCGGCGATCGGGCGCGAAGCGGTCGCAGTGCAGCCAGCGCTCGATGTGCTGGCTGCACTGGCCTCATCGCCAGCAAGGCCGGCTCCCACAGGTTGCCCGCAAACTCTGATTAGCTGGGGATCATCGCAAAGCCGACGCCGAAACGGTTCCAGGCGTTGATGGTGGCGATGGCCAGGGTCAGGTTGGCCACCTCGGCTTCGCTGAAGTGTTCGAGCAGGGCGCGGTACTGGTGTTCCGGTGCATGGCGGTCAGGCAGGCGGGTCAGGCTTTCGGTCCAGGCCAGGGCCGCACGCTCACGGGGCGTGAAGAAAGCAGTATCTTCCCAGACACTCAGGGTTTGCAGGCGGGCCTCGGTTTCGCCGGCCTTGCGCGCATCATTGGCGTGCATGTTGACGCAGTAGGCACAGCCGTTGATCTGCGAAGCGCGCAGGCGGATCAGCTCCAGCAGCGAGGTTTCCAGCCCGGACTTGCCCAGGGCCATTTCCAGGCCGACCATTGCCTTGTAGGCCTCAGGCGAGTGCTTGGCCCATTCGATACGATTGCTCATCTCTGTTCTCCGGTAAGTTCCGCATCAGGCGGCGATGGCACTACCTTAGCGCCGCTGCGCTGATGCTCGAATAGCCAATTGCGGTGAATCTCAGGAGGCCAATCAACCGAGGGTCTGCAAGGTGTCACGCACCCGGTCGAGGGCCGGGTCGATGTCCAGTAACTCGATCGCGCCAAAACCCAACAACAGCCCGGAACGTACCGGTGCCTGGGCATAGAAGGGCGCCAGCGAGTAGAGCCCGACTTCGACCTTGCGCGCCATGTTGATCAGGAACTCCACTTCCAGACCACCCTTGGTCAGGGCGCTCAGGTGGTAGCCGGCAGTGGCCGGAATCACCTCGAACCAGGGCGCCAGATCGCCCTGCAAGCGTTGCAGGATCCGTTCGCGACGCGCGGCATAGACCTCATGCACGCGGCGGATATGCTTGAGCAACGCGCCTTCACTGATAAAGCGGGCCAGGGCCCACTGATTCAGGGTCGGGGTGTGCCAGTCGGTCAGTTGCTTGGCAACACAGATGGCTTCGCGCAGGGCCTCGGGGACGATGGCGTAGCCCAGACGCAGTTCCGGCAACAAGGTTTTCGAGAAGGTCCCGACATAGGCCACCAGGCCATGGCGGTCCATGCTCTGCAGCGAATCGGTGGGCCGGCCTTCGTAGCGGAATTCGCTGTCGTAGTCGTCTTCGATGATGATCGCGCCCAATGCCGCAGCGCGTTCCAGCAAGGCCTGGCGACGTGCCAGGCTCATCGGCATGCCCAGCGGGAACTGGTGCGAGGGGGTGACGTAGATCAGCCGGGTGCCTTCGGCGATCTGCTCCACGCACAGGCCCTGGTCATCCACGGGCACGTACTGCAGCAGCGCGCCCTGAGACAGGAACAGCTGGCGTGCCGGGGTGTAGCCGGGGTCTTCCATGGCCACCCGGCAGCCAGGCTCGATCAGGATCCGGGCGATCAGGTCGAGGGCCTGCTGGGCGCCGTTGCACACCAGTACATCGCTACTGTGACACCGCACACCGCGGGCGAAGGCGATATGCCGGGCGATGGCTTCGCGCAGCTCCGGCAAACCCTGATGGGCTGCGTAGCGGGCGCTACCGCGACGGATCTGGCGCAGCGCGTACTGGTTGCAGCGGCGCCAGTCATCGAAAGGAAACTGGGCCTTGCTCGAAGCACCGCCGATGAAGTCGTAGCGCAAGGTACTTGGCGCCAGGTCAGCCAGCAGGTTGGATCGGGAACGCCATTTGGCCAGGGTCGCGGCGCTTGCCAGGGGGATGGCGGGGCCTGCGGGTGCTAAACGGGTCGAGGCCGGGGTAATGAAGGTGCCCTTGCCGACCTTGCCGCTGAGCAGGTTGTCGTAGGTCAGGCGCGAGTAGGCTTCGGCCACGGTCTTGCGTGACACACCCAATTGTTCGGCCAGCAGCCGGGTTGGCGGCAGTTGCGTGCCGGCGGCCAGGCGTCCGCTGTCGATACCCTCGCGTAGTTGCTGGTAGAGCTGTTCGGCCAGACCTTTGCTGCCTTGCAGGCTGATGTGAAGTTCCATGCTGGGGTGAATCCGTGCGCCATTGACTGGCATCGAGATTACCCGATTTACCCTGAAACTGCCGTTGATCCCCTCGGCCGACGCCTTGGCGCAGGCGCGCCACACTTTAAAAGTCGGGGTTCTCCGGCACGTCGGCGAACCTCTTGCGCACACAGGAGCGTCGCCATGTACCTGCGAACTCTGCTGGGCCTGGGGCTGTTGCTTACAGCCAGCGCCCAAGCCGCCGAATCAATCGCTGTGTATCACTACGGCATGCCGCTGGATATCGCTCGGGTGGTGGCCATGAGCGAGCCTGAAACCGACCTCTGCGATGTGGTGCAGGCCAGCATGGTCTATATCGACTCGGCCGGCCGGCAACACACCCTGCAGTACCTGAAGCTGGCCCTGGCCTGCAGCGATCAAGGTTAGTCCCAGGCCGGTGCCAGGCTTTCCGGGCTGGTCAGGCGCAGGCCGCTGTCGAGGGCGGCGATTTTCGCCATGTCCTCATCGCTGAGCTTGAGCTCGCGGGCCTTGAGGTTGCTGGCGAGATTCTCGCGGCGGGTCGAGGACGGGATTACCGCATAGCCCAGCTGCATGGCCCAGGCCAGGGTGACCTGCGCCGGGGTGGCGTTGTGTTGCCCGGCGATTGCCTGGATCACCGGATCTTGCAGAACCTTGCCATAACCCAGGGTCATGTATGAGGTCACGGCGATGCCCTGGCTGTGCATGAACTCGACCAGCTTGCGGTTTTGCAGGTAGGGGTGCAGTTCGATCTGGTTGGTGGCGATGGCGTCGTTGCCGACTACGTCGATGGCCTGACGCAGCAGGTCGATGGTGAAGTTGGACACGCCGATCTGACGGGTCAGGTCCTGGTCACGGGCTTCGGCCAAGGCGCTCATGAACTCGCTGACCGCAACAGCGCCTTTGGGCGATGGCCAGTGGATCAGGGTCAGGTCCAGGTAGTCGCTGCGCAGCTTGCTCAGACTGTCCTTCAGGCTGGGGATCAACTTGTCGGCGCTGAGGTTTTCGATCCAGATCTTGCTGGTCAGGAACAGCTGGTCGCGGGGGATGCCGCTGGCGGCAACGGCGCTGCCGACTTCGGCTTCGTTGCCGTAGATTTGCGCGGTGTCGATGGCCCGGTAGCCGAGTTCCAGGGCCTGGCTGACCGAGTCGATCACCACCTGGTCTTTAAGGCGAAAGGTACCGAGGCCGAGCAGGGGAATGGACATGGGAAGGCTCCTTGTGAAGGGCTGTTGAAATGAGGCGTGCAGTATTGCGACTGCGCGCCTGAGGAAAAATCCCTGCGCCGACACAACTTTTTTGCCGCCGACGCACGAATCGGCAGAGCCTGGTGGTAGCCTTGCAGCGTCAGTCGCAATGGATCTGGTCATGACCCAGCACAAGCTCAGCATTCGCCAACGCAATGTCGACAATATCCTCCTGGCTGCCGAGCAGGTCTTTGCTGAGAAGGGCTACGCCGGTACTGCCATGGCCGACATCGCCGAGGCGGCGCAGTTGCCACGCAGCAATGTGCACTATTACTTCAGCACCAAAGCCGAGCTGTACCAGGCGGTGTTGTTCGGCCTGCTTGAAGTATGGAAGCAGGATGCCTTGTGCTTTGAGCTTTACGACGATCCGCGCATCGTGCTGAGCAGCTACATCCGCGCCAAGATGAACCATTCACGCACGCGTCCCTATGGTTCCAAGGTCTGGGCCAACGAGATCATCCATGGCGCGCCCAACCTCGGCGCGGCGCTGGACGACCCGTTGTATGACTGGGCCAAGATGAAGGAAGCGAAGATCCGCCAGTGGATCGACGATGGCCGCATCCTCGCGGTGGAGCCCTCGGGGCTGTTGTACATGATCTGGGCGTCGACCCAGCACTACGCCGATTTCAGCCATCAGGTCGGCTTGCTCAACGACCACCAGCCGCTCACCGACCTGCAGTTCGAGCGAGCAGTGCAGACGGTGACCAGTGTGATCTTGCGCGGGATCGGTCTGGAGCCATGAACCCAAGTAATTATTGTCTTGCCGAAGTGCCAATTTCGTGACGCATGGTTAGCACTAATTAGTTTGCGCAGTAGTTACCAATTTAATATATCTATGGGGCTGATGCATTTAACTTATCGCGGGGTTCTGGTGTGATTTGACTTGTGTCAAAAGCACTGTGGGTATTGAGACGATAATCGGCAAAAGCAAATAAGTACTTCGAAAACTCAATATCAAACAGGTAATCCTCATGAAAGCCAGGTCACTCGCTTTTGCGCTTATTCTTGCAGCGCCCTCTGTTTCATTCGCCCAGAGCACAATCATCAATGGTCTTGATTTTGGCCCATTGGCGAAGTTCGCCGGTTCCTGGAAAAGTGATGAAGCGGGTGGGGTCGACATCGCGCCAGGAAAAACCGGATCTCTGGTAGGCAAGGGCGGTGTTGCCGTAGAGCCGTTCTATGAAATCAGGACATTCGAACCGGTCGCAGATGCCGAGAATGCCAGCGATCAATACCTGGTGGCCATGTATTACAAGCAGGAAGTATTCAGAAAAAGAGATGATGCAAAAATCCACGATCAGCGCGGTTATTTGATCTATGACAAGAAAAGAAACATGGTGTACAACTCTTATTGCATTCCGCGCGCCGTGTGTGTAGTTGCTGAGGGAACGGCCGGCGAAAAAATGGAGTTGAAGGCAATGGCCAGGGGTGTTGCTGAATCAGCTTATATGACGAAGAATGACAAGACGACAAACTTCGCCATGACCTTCGATGTCACGGGTTCGACGATGAAATACACACAGACAATAAGTTTGCATGTATACGGTGAACCCTTCGAGCATGTTGACTCCGGGGTGCTTTATAAAGTGGCCGCCAAGTAGGCTGCCTCATCGTTAACGCCCGGCAAATGCCTTCAGCCCGTCACCTTCCAGGCGATAGCGCACCCACTCGTCTTGCGGCTGGGCTCCCAGCGAACGGTAGAACTGGATTGCCGGCTCGTTCCAGTCCAGCACGCTCCACTCCAGGCGGCCACAGCCGTTTTCGCAGGCTTCCACGGCGATATGGCGCAACAGCTGTTTACCCGCACCCCCGCCACGTTGGTCGGGGGTGATGTACAGGTCTTCGAGGTAGATGCCGTTGCGTCCCAGCCAGGTCGAGTAACTGTAGAAGTACACCGCGTAGCCGATGGCCTTGCCGTCACGCTCGCAGATCAGGCTCAGGGCCTTGGCGCCGTCGTCGAACAGGGTGCGTTCGATATCGGCGACGCTGGCGATCACTTCGTGGCGGGCGCGTTCGTAGTCGGCAAGCTCGGTGATGAAGGCAAGAATCTGGGCCGCGTCGTCGCGGCGGGCAGGGCGGATGTGCAAGGTCATGGCAGGCTTCCGGCAGCTGGACTGATGGCGCTCATGTTAAAGGCAAGCGCGTGGCAATAGGCGAATTGTGCCGGGCATTCTATGCTGCTTGCGACTTTTTCACTGACGAACAAGGACTCAACAATGAGCTGGTCCGCGACGCAGTACAGCACCTTCGAAAACGAGCGCACCCGACCGGTACGTGACCTGGTGGCGGCATTGGTGCAGCAGAACATCCGCACGGCCGTCGATCTGGGCTGCGGCCCGGGCAATTCTACCCAGGTCCTGGCCGAGCGTTATCCGGCGGCAGCAGTCAGTGGCATCGACAGCTCCGAGGACATGCTCCGGGCCGCACGCCAGCGCCTGCCAACTATCGACTTCGCCCTGGGTGACATTGCCAGCTGGACCGCGCCCGAGGGTGTGGATGTGATCCTCGCCAACGCTTCGCTGCAATGGCTGCCCGATCATGCCGAGTTGTACCCGCAGCTGGTCAGGCAACTGACCGAGGGCGGCAGCCTGGCCATCCAGACCCCGGACAATTTCGACGAGCCGGCCCATCGCCGGGCCCGCGAGATCGCCAGCCAAGGCCCATGGGCTGACAAGATCGCTGCAATCAAGCATCCGCCACGGCATACCGCCGCCGAGTACTACGACATCCTCAGCCCCCATTGCCGCCAGGTCGAAGTGTGGCGTACCACCTATTACCATCCTTTGACCGGCGGGGCACAGGCGGTAGTGGAGTGGTTCAAGGGCTCCGCCTTGCGTCCGTACCTGGCGGCACTGGACGGCGATGAACAGCAGGGCTTCCTCACGGATTACCTGCATGCCATGGAGAAAGACTACCCGCCAGCGGCTGACGGCAAGGTGCTGTTGCCATTCCCGAGGCTGTTCATTGTCGCTACGCGCTGAAGGCCGGCTTCAGCGGCTGGGCTGCCGGCGCGGCCACTGGCGGATTACCTGCAGGTAAACCAGGGCATTGACCAGTACCACCACCGAGCCCAGCAACACCTGAATACCCGGCGTCAGCCCCGCTGGGTAGATGACCGGCAGAATGTAATGCTCGATGAAACCGCCTTGGTAACCGGCCTGGCCCGCAGCCTGACGCAAGTGGTTCTCCCAGTCGGTGAGCGGGCAGAACAGGTGAAAGAATTCCACCGCGATGCCCCAGCACACGGCCGGCAGGTGCCACCACAAAACCCCGCGCCATTTGAGCACCAGCAAGCCGCCGAACAGCACGAACAGAATGAACAACAGGTGAAACAGCACCAGACCATCGGCGCTCAGGCGGTACAGCATGGCAGCGGCTTCCTCGAGACAAACATTCCTTGTACGCACCATGATAGAGGCAAACCGCCAAGGGCCGTCGCGGCCTGATGACAGGCGTTGTCCTGAGCGCATCGAACAGGCATGCTGGCGCCTTTCTGTCTGCGGAAACCGCCATGGACGCTTCCACACTTTTGCTCTACATCATCGCCGCCGGTGCGGTGATGATCACCCCGGGCCCGGCCATGCTTCTGGCGCTCAATAACGGCGCTACTCACGGCATGCGCGTGGCCGGCTTCGGCATGGCCGGGGCGATGCTCTCCGACCTGCTGCTGATCGCTGCCGTTGGCTGTGGCCTGGGTGCCTTGTTGCAGGCCTCCGAACAGCTGTTCAGCCTGGTCAAATGGGTCGGTGCGGTGTACCTGCTGTACCTGGCCTGGGTGCTCTGGCACGCGCCGAGCAATGCCCTGGAGCGGGTGCCGATGAATACCGGCGCCAGTGGCCGTTCAGCCTTTCTACGCGCGCTGTTCGTTGGCTTGTCCAATCCCAAGGGGCTGCTGTTCTTCTCGGCATTTCTGCCACAGTTCATTCGCCCCGACCAGCCAGTGGCAGAACAGTACCTGGTGCTGGCGATCACCAGCGCTGCCCTCGACGGGGTGATGATGGCGGTCTATGCCTACGGTGGCCGGCATGCCATGCGGCGATTTTCGGCGCGCACCATGCAATGGATCAACCGCAGCTGCGCCGGGATGCTGGCGGCGCTGGCGGTGGGCTTGAGCCTGTATCGACGCAGCGATATGCACTGAGGACAAACAACGAGGGAGGATCACTGATCCTCCCTCGTTGTTTGTGGCCGCGCCTCAGGAGGCTTCGCGGTAGGGGTTGCGCGGATCATGCTGCCAGTCGAGGAACGGCTTGCCGGTGTCCTGCGGCACCATCTCGATGCAGTCCTGCACCGGGCAGGTGATCTGGCACAGGTTGCAGCCCACGCACTCGGCGTCGATCACTTCGTAGCGGTGGCTGCCATCGGCCTGTTTGAGGTTGGCGATGGCCTGGTGCGAGGTGTCTTCGCAGGCGATATGGCAGCGTCCGCAGCCGATGCAGGCGTCCTGATCGATTTTGGCGATGACCTGGTAGTTGATGTCCAGGTACTTCCAGTCGGTGGTGTGGCCCACGGCGCGACCGCTGAAGTCCTGCAGGCTGCGGTAGCCCTGACTGTCCATCCAGCGCGAGAGGCCGTCTTTCATGTCTTCGACGATGCGAAAGCCATGCAGCATCGCTGCTGTGCATACCTGCACGGCGCCGCAGCCCAGGGCAATGAACTCGGCGGCGTCGCGCCAGCTGCCGATGCCGCCGATGCCGCTGATCGGCAGGCCGCGGGTGGCCGGGTCGCGGGCGATCTCGGCGACCATGTTCAGGGCAATCGGTTTGACCGCCGAGCCGCAGTAGCCGCCGTGGGTGCTCATGTCGCCGACAATCGGCAGGGCGACCATGCGTTCGAGGTCGACGCTGGTGATCGAGTTGATGGTGTTGATCAGCGACACCGCATCGGCGCCGCCACGATGGGCAGCACGCGCGGACTGGCGGATGTCGGTGATGTTGGGGGTGAGTTTGACGATCACCGGCAGCGAGCAATGGGTCTTGCACCAGCGGGTCACCTGTTCGACATACTCCGGCACCTGGCCGACCGCCGCGCCCATGCCGCGTTCGGGCATGCCGTGAGGGCAGCCGAAATTCAGTTCGATACCGTCGGCACCGGTGGCCTCCACCAGCGGCAGGATGGCCTTCCACGACTCCTCGACGCAGGGCACCATCAACGACACGATCAGTGCGCGGTCGGGCCAGTCCTTTTTCACCTGGGTGATTTCGCGCAGGTTGATTTCCAGCGAGCGGTCGGTGATCAGCTCGATGTTGTTGATGCCCATGACCTCGCGGTTGACCCCGTAGTGGGCCGAGTAGCGCGACGACACGTTGACCGCGGCCGGGTCTTCGCCAAGGGTTTTCCAGACCACGCCACCCCAGCCGGCCTGGAACGCACGGACCACGTTGTAGGCCTTGTCGGTAGGCGGCGCCGAGGCCAGCCAGAACGGGTTGGGCGCTTTGATGCCCGCGAATTCGATCGACAGGTCAGCCATTATGCAGCCTCCACATTGAGCATCAGTTGCGCATGCATGGCCTCGGCAGCCAGCTTGCCGTGCTGCACGGCCTGGACGGTGAGGTCCTGGCCGAGGTGGGTACAGTCGCCGCCGGCGTACACGCCGGGCAGGCTGGTGCGCATGTGTTCATCGACGCGAATGCGCTCGCCGTCACGGGCCAGTGTTTGCGCGCTGCTGTCACTCAGCGCCTGACCGTCGAAGGCCTGGCCGATGGCTTTGAAAATGGCATCGGCGGCGAGTTCGAAGGTTTCTCCGGTGGACTGCAAGCGACCGTCGAGCATTTGCGTGCGGGCAAAGCGCATGCCGCGTACCCGGCCTTGCTCGTCGAGCAGCACTTGTTCAGGTTGCGCCCAGGTCAACAAGCGCACCTGGTTTTCCTTGGCAATGTGCTGTTCATGCTCGGTAGCGCCCATGTCCTCGAAGCCACGGCGGTACACCAGATTGACATCGCGAGCACCGAGACGGGCCATCTGCACGGCCATGTCGATGGCGGTATTGCCGGCACCGAGGACGATGCAGCGGTCGGCCACGGGCAGGGTGGTCAGATCGCTGGCTTGACGCAGTTCGCGGATATAGTCGGTGGCGGCGAGCATGCCGGGGGCGCTTTCGTCGGCCAGGCCCAGTTGGCGACTGGCGTTCAGGCCAAGGCCAAGGAACACCGCATCGAACTGTTGTTGCAGCTCGGCCAAGCTGAGGTTTTCGCCGAGCACCTGGCCATGGCGGATTTCGATCCCGCCGATCTGCAGGACGAAGTCCACCTCGCGCTGGGCGAAGTCATCGACCACTTTGTACTTGGCGATTCCATACTCGTTCAGGCCGCCGGCCTTGGGCCGGGCTTCGAAGATCACCACCTCGTGGCCGTGCCAGGCCAGGCGATGGGCACAGGACAAACCGGCAGGCCCGGCGCCGACCACGGCAATGCGCTTGCCGGTGCTGGCGGCGCGCTGGAAGGGGTGCTCTTTGAACTCGGCATGGTCCAGGGCATAACGTTGCAGCAAGCCGATCAGTACCGGAGCGCACTCCTGGTGATGGTTGCGCACGCACGCTTGCTGGCAGAGGATTTCGGTCGGGCAGACCCGCGCGCAGCTGCCGCCGAGGATGTTGGCCGAGAGGATTTTTTCCGCCGCACCCTGGACGTTCTCCTGGTGGATGTTGCGGATGAACGAGGGAATGTCGATGTCGCTGGGGCAGGCGTTGACGCACGGGGCGTCGTAGCAGTACAGGCAGCGCGAGGCTTCCACGGCGGCCTGACGTGCGTTCAGCGGTGGCGCCAGGTCGCTGAAGTGCTCGGCGAGGGCGGCATTGTCGGTGGACGGTCGGGGGAGGTGGTTGAGGGACTCGATCACGGTGGTTTCCTCTTTTTTTCTTTTTTTTGGGAAGGCTTTGCCTTCCATCGCCGGCAAGGCCGGCTCCGACAAAGGCCTGTGCACAGAGGGGCCCTGTGGGAGCCGGCCTTGCCGGCGATGCTCTTCAGGATCTCAGCGCTTGACCGCTACCGGACGCTGATGCTCGGCCCGCTTGCTCAACAAATCGAACACCGCCGGATATGCCGGCCGTTCGATATAGCGCCCGGCACCTCGCTCGGCACGCAAGTCACCATTGGCCCAGACCAGCTTGCCCTGGCTGATGGTGTGGCTGGGAATGCCGCGCACGGTCTTGCCTTCGAAGATGTTGAAGTCGACCTGGTGATGATGCGTCGCCGCAGAAATGGTCCGCGTGCCTTTCGGGTCCCAGAGCACCAGGTCGGCATCGGCCCCGACGCGCAGAGCACCTTTGCGCGGGAACAGGTTGAAGATTTTCGCGGTGTTGGTGGACGTCAGCGCAACGAAGTCCTGCATCGACAACTTGCCGCTGTTCACCCCTTCGTCCCAGAGCACCGCCATGCGGTCTTCGATACCGGCGGTGCCGTTGGGAATACGGCTGAAGTCATCGCGGCCCGCGGCTTTCTGCTCGGCGCAGAAGCAGCAGTGGTCGGTGGCGGTGGTGTGCAGGTTGCCCGACTGCAGGCCACCCCACAGGGCTTCCTGGTGGCCGTCCTTGCGCGGCCGGAAGGGCGGGCTCATGACGTAGCCGGCGGCGGTTTGCCAGTCGGGATGGTGGTAGACGCTATCGTCCAGCAGCAAGTGCCCGGCCAGCACTTCGCCGTAGACCGGCTGGCCTTTGGCGCGGGCGTAGGCGATTTCGTCCAGTGCTTCGCGGGTCGACACATGCACCAGGTACACCGGTGTACCGAGGGTTTCGGCAATGCGGATGGCGCGGCTGGCCGCTTCACCCTCAACCTGGGAGGGGCGCGACAATGGATGTGCTTCCGGCCCGGTGATGCCCTGGGCGAGCAGCTTGCGCTGCAGGTGATAGACCAGCTCGCCGTTCTCGGCATGCACGGTGGGCACCGCACCCAGCTCCAGGCAGCGTTCGAAGCTGGCGACCAGGGTGTCGTCGGCGGCCATGATCGCATTCTTGTAGGCCATGAAGTGTTTGAAGCTGTTGACGCCGTGCTGGCTTACCAGCTCGCCCATTTCCTCACGGACCCGCTCGCTCCACCAGGTGATGGCGACGTGAAAGCCGTAGTCGGAGGCGGATTTTTCAGCCCAGCCGCGCCACTGATGAAAGGCTTCGAGCAAGGATTGCTGGGGGTTGGGAATGACGAAGTCGATGATCGAGGTGGTGCCGCCGGCAAGGCCTGCAGCGGTGCCGCTATAGAAGTCCTCGCTGGCCACGGTACCCATGAAGGGCAGCTGCATATGGGTGTGCGGGTCGATGCCGCCGGGCATCAGGTACTGGCCGCTACCATCGAGGATCTCGCAGCCGTTGGGGAGGTCGAGGTCGGTGCCGATGGCCTTGATCACACCGTCGGCACAGAGCACGTCGGCACGATAACTTTCCTCATGGGTAATCAGGGTGGCACCACGAATCATAAGCGTCATCAGAGGCTCCTCGCAGGCTTGACCGGTTGATACCGGTTCTAGGTTTTGTTCTTTTTGCAGCGTAGGTCAAAACCTGTCATCGCTGTCAGGAAATGAATCTAGTAGGGCTTCAGGAAATCGGCAAATAATAAATTTATAAGCTGATAGCTGATGTAACTGTATGAAATTAAACATATTCATAGCTGTTCTGGTGTTCTGACAAAACGACCAGTGGTCTTGTCGTTCTTGACAGGTTGTGGAAATGGTCAAGATTTCTCATGGGCACCCGTGATTGCCCTCATGCCCGTGCAAGTACCTCCAAAAACACAAGAACAGTGGAGTGGCCATGCAGCAGACCCGATCGCAAGTGCGTGAACGTGATGGCTTGTATGAACTCGACGCCGGTAGCGACGTCCTCGACAGCCCCCGGTACAACCACGACATCGCTCCAACCAAGGTACAGGAGCGCACCTGGAACAAATGGCACATCACCGCGCTGTGGGTCGGCATGTCGATCTGTGTACCAACCTATACCCTGGGCGGGGTGCTGACCGCTTACTTCGGCCTGACGGTGGGCGAAGCATTGCTGGCAATCCTGCTGGCCAACACCGTGGTGCTGATTCCGCTGACACTCAATGCCTTTCCCGGGACCAAGTACGGCATTCCCTTTCCGGTGCTGTTGCGTTCTTCGTTCGGCATCATCGGCTCCAACGTTCCGTGCCTGATTCGTGCCTTGGTTGCATGTGGCTGGTTCGGCATCCAGACCATGTTCGGCGGCCTGGCCATTCACCTGTTCCTCGGGTCGTTGTCGGCGGACTGGAAGGCCTTGGGCGGCACCGGCGAGGTGATCGGCTTCATGCTGTTCTGGTGCCTGAACCTGTGGGTGGTGCTGCGTGGCGCCGAGTCGATCAAATGGCTGGAAACCCTCTCGGCGCCGTTGCTGGTACTGGTCGGTGCCGGGCTGCTGGTGTGGGCGTTGCCCAACGTTTCGATCAGTGAGCTGATGGCTCAGCCACCCAAACGTCCGGAAGGGGCCAGCGTCTATGGCTACTTCTTTGCCGGGCTGACCGCCATGGTGGGCTTCTGGGCCACCTTGTCGCTGAATATCCCGGACTTCAGCCGCTACGCGAAAAGCCAGAAAGACCAGATCCTCGGGCAGATCTTCGGCCTGCCGCTGACCATGTTCCTGTTCGCGGCATTGGGTGTGGTACTGACTGCGGCTTCGGCGTCGCTGGTGGGGCAGACTGTGTCCGATCCGGTCAGCCTGATCGGGCATATCCAGAGCCCGGTGTGGGTGGCCCTGGCCATGGCCCTGATCATCATCGCCACTTTGTCGACCAACACTGCGGCGAACATCGTTTCGCCCACCAACGACTTCCAGAACCTGGCGCCCAAGTGGATCGGGCGCACCAAGGCGGTGCTGCTCACCGGCCTGGTCGGCTTGTTGCTGATGGCGCATGAGCTGCTGAAAAAGCTTGGGCTGATCGTCAGCGACGTGAGCCTGGAGAGTGTCTATTCCAACTGGCTGCTGGGTTACTCCAGCCTGCTCGGGCCGATTGCCGGGATCATGGTGGTCGACTACTTCCTGCTGCGCAAACAGACCCTGGACCTGGCCGGCCTGTACCGCGATGACGTCTACCCGGCCTGGAATGCCGCCGGCTTCATTGCCTTCGGGGTGCCGGTGGCGCTGACCCTGCTGTCGCTGCAGAGCCAGGTTTTCAGCTGGTTCTACGACTTTGGCTGGTTCACCGGCTCCGCCCTGGGCGGGCTGATCTACTACGCGCTCGGCCAGCTCAAGACTGCCCGTGCGGCCAACTTCAAACCCACCGTGTAGCGCCTATGGCCCGCAGAGGCCAGGCAGCAGATGCAGGAGAACAGCATGCAAACAGCACAGGACGTTCTGCAATCGACCCATCGGCATATCAACGGCGAACGCCTATGGCAGTCGCTGATGGATCTGGCCCGGCTCGGCGCCACGGTCAAAGGCGGGGTGTGCCGCCTGGCGCTGACCGACCTTGATCGTCAGGCCCGCGACCTGTTCGTCAAATGGACCGAGGAGGCGGGTTGTACGGTGACCATCGACGGCGTCGGTAACATTTTCGCCCGGCGTCCGGGCCGCAACCCGCTATTGCCGCCGGTGATGACCGGCAGCCATATCGACACCCAGCCCACCGGCGGCAAGTTCGATGGCTGCTTTGGGGTGCTGGCCGGGCTGGAAGTCATGCGCACCCTCAATGATCTGAAGATCGAAACCGAGGCGCCGCTGGAGGTGGTGGTCTGGACCAACGAGGAAGGCTCGCGCTTTGCCCCGTGCATGATGGGCTCGGGGGTGTTCGCAGAGAAATTTACCCTGGAAGAAACCCTGGCCAAGACCGACGCCGAGGGCATCAGCGTCGGCCAGGCGCTCAACGCCATCGGCTATGCCGGGCCGCGGCCGGTCAGCGGTCACCCGGTGGGGGCGTATTTCGAAGCGCATATCGAGCAGGGACCGATCCTGGAGGATCAGCACAAGACCATCGGCGTGGTCCTTGGCGCCCTTGGTCAGAAGTGGTTTGACCTGACCTTGCGCGGTGTCGAGGCGCACGCCGGGCCGACGCCGATGCACCTGCGAAAAGACGCCCTGGTTGGCGCCAGTGCGGTGGTGGCGGCGGTCAATCGTGTGGCCCTGGAACATCAGCCGCATGCCTGTGGCACTGTCGGCTGTCTGCAGGCGTATCCGGGCTCGCGCAATGTCATACCAGGCGAGGTGCGTATGACCCTGGACTTCCGTCATCTGCAGCCGGAACGGCTGGATTCGATGATCGCCCAGGTGCGTGATGTGATCAGCAGCACCTGCCAGCAGCATGGGCTGAGCCATACCCTGACCCCGACTGCGGACTTCCCGCCGCTGTACTTCGAACAGGGCTGTGTCGAGGCGGTGCGCAGCGCTGCTCAGGGCCTGGGGTTGTCACACATGGACATCGTCAGTGGCGCCGGGCATGACGCGATCTTCCTCGCCGAACTCGGGCCTGCGGGGATGATTTTCGTGCCTTGTGAAGGCGGGATCAGCCACAACGAAATCGAGAATGCCGCGCCCGAGGACCTGGCAGATGGCTGCGCGGTGTTGTTGCGCGCGATGCTGGCGGCGGCGCAGGCGGTGGCGCGGGGGAGGGAAGCGGCCTAAGGCTTGAGGGCCTCATCGCTGGCAACGCCAGCTCCCACAAGGTGGATGTATGCCAATCAACTGTGGGAGCTGGCTTGCCAGCGATGGCTGCACCGCGAACTCACAGACTATCCCGCACCATCTGCAAGAACGTCGCCACCAGGCGCCGTGAACTCTGCTCGCGCAAGCACACCAGGGTCTCGGTCAGGCGCCGCTGACAATCGACAATCGGCAACGCACACACCCGCGCATCGGCGCCGAACTCGGCCGCCGACACCACGCCGACGCCGATCCCCACCACCACCGCCTCGCGCGCCGCTTCCCGGCCTTCGACCTGAATCGCCGGGCGAATGCGCAGGCCCGCGCGTTGCATTTCTTCTTCCAGGGTCTGGCGGGTCACCGAGCCCGGTTCACGCAGCACAATTGGCGTGTCATCCAGATCGGCCAGGCTGATCGAGCCGCGGCTGGCCCAGGGGTGGTTATGCGAGACAAAGGCCACCATCGGATCGCTGCGCATCGGCACGCACAGCAGACGCTCGTCATCGACATCACGGCCGAGCAGGGCCAGGTCGGCCTGATAATTGAATAGCCGTAGCAGCGACTCATCAGTGTTACCGGTCTCGATCTTGACGCTGATACCGGGGTACTGCTGACAGAACCGGGCGATTTGCGGCAGGACGTGCACCGGCGCATCCACCGCCAGCACCAGGGTGCCGGTCTGCAAGGCGCGTGAGTCCTGGAGCAACTCATGGGCTTCGGCCTCTACGGCAAACAGGCGTTGGGTAATGCCCAGCAAGCGTTCACCCAGATCGGTCAATTGCACCGAACGCTTGTTACGGTGAAACAGCAATACGCCGAAGCGTTCCTCCAGTTTGCGCACCTGATCGGAGATGGCCGGCTGGGTCAGGAACAACCGTTCGGCGGCACGGGTGAAGCTGCCATGCAGGGCAACGGCGTGAAAAGCTTTCAACTGAGCATGGGAAACCGACATCGCAGCACCTGTTACAAGCTGAGCTTATTTGTGAAATACGATAAATCGATTTTATTTATCAGTCAGTAATTGTTTCTATCTCCTCCAGCCCGCCACGTCACCTGCAGTGACCGGTGGGTCATGGAGCTGGCTGACAAGGCATAACAACACCCCTTGCTCCAGGTTCCATCTGACCAGGTGACGGTCCTGACCGGCCGTCACGCAGTGCGCAACACAAGAACAAAACAGGCGTTTTTTCAAATTCTGCCGGCACACTCAAGCTCCGAGGTCAGGGTCACCATGAATAAACACATTGCAGATATCAAGCGTTGGCGCGTGCAGATTTTTGCCATTACCTGGATTGCCTACGCTGCGTTTTACTTCACCCGCAAAGCTTTCTCCGTTGCCAAACTGGGCATCGGCGAAGACCCAAGCTTCACCCTCGATAAAATGGCCATGGCCAACCTCGACGCCATCTACCTGGCGGCCTATGCGGTAGGGCAGTTCACCTGGGGCATGCTCGCCGACCGCTTCGGGCCACGGGTGGTGGTGCTCGGCGGCCTGGTGATCTCTGCGGCGGCAGCCCTGGTGATGGGCAGTTACGCCACCTTCCCGATCTTCGCCACCTGCATGCTGGTCCAGGGCCTGGCGCAGTCCACCGGCTGGGCGGGGTTGTGCAAGAATATCGGCAGTTTCTTTCCGTCATCGCAACGCGGGCGGGTGCTGGGGCTGTGGAGTTCTTGCTACGCCTTTGGCGGCCTGGTCGCTTCGCCGTTTGCCGGCTGGTGGGCCTACACCCTGATCGGCAGCTGGCATGCGGCATTCTTCTCCAGTGCCGCAGTAGTGGCGCTGGTGGCCGTGCTGTTCTTCTTCCTGCAGCGCAACAAGCCCGAAGATGTCGGCCTGCCGGCGGTGGAACCGGAGCCTGAAAGCATGGTGCCTGGCACCACGATCTGTAGCATCTGGGCGCCGCTGCGCGAGATTCTGCGCAACCGCACCGTGCTGACCCTGGGCCTGGCGTACTTCCTGCTCAAGCCAGCCCGTTACGCCATTCTGCTGTGGGGCCCGGTGATCGTCTTTGAACAGATGCCCTCGGTGGGCAAAGTCGGTGCGGCGATCATCCCCACGGCTTTCGAACTGGCCGGCCTGCTGGGGCCGATCATGATCGGCCTGGCGTCGGACAAACTCTTCGGCGCCCGGCGCATGCCGGCCTGCGTGATCAGCCTGATTGTGCTCACGGTGGTGCTGGCGCTGTTTATGGGCGCGATGCAGAGCGGCAGTGTGGCACTGGTGGTGGCCTTGCTGTTTGTCATGGGCCTGACCCTGTACGGACCGGACTCGATGATCAGCGGCGCGGCAGCCATCGATTTCGGTACGGCCAAGGCCGGTGCCACGGCGGCCGGTTTCGTCAACGGCTGTGGTTCGGTGGGGGCGATTCTCGGTGGGCTGCTGCCGGGTTACTTCGACGGTGTCACGGTGTTCATCGTCTTTGCCGGCTGCGCGCTGTTCTCGGCGCTGGTACTGGTGCCGCACTGGAACAGCCGGCCGGCAACTGCCGAGCATACCCCGGCCGTGGCCCCGAACACCGCCATGGCAATCAAACCGCTGCGCACCTGAAACCTTCAAGGAAGCCGATCATGAGACCCTTCTGGCTACAACAGGCGCTGGATCAGGAACACTCCAGCGCATGTCCGGCGCTGGCCGCTGACACCCACTGCGATGTGTGCATTGTCGGCGGTGGCTACACCGGCCTGTGGACCGCGCTGATGCTCAAGGAACACAACCCGGCGCTGGACGTCGTGCTGATCGAAGCCGACATCTGTGGTGCCGGGGCCAGTGGGCGCAATGGCGGTTGTGCCTTGTCGTGGTCGGCCAAGTATTTCACCCTCGAACGCCTGTTCGGGATGCAGGAGGCGGTGCGCCTGGTCAAGGCCTCGGAGCAGAGCATCCATGCCATCGGTGATTTTTGCCGGGCCCATGGCATCGATGCCGACTACCGTCTGGACGGCACCCTGTACACCGCCACCAACCGCGCCCAGATGGGCGCCACCGATGGGGTGATTGCCGCCCTGGAGCGCCAGGGCATCAACTCGTTCCAGCGTTTGCCGGTGGAGCAGGTACAACGCCTGGCGGGCTCGGCCAAGCACCTGGAAGGCTGGTTCTCGCCGGCCGCCGCCACGGTACAACCGGGCAAGCTGGTGCGTGGCCTGCGCCGGGTTGCCCTGCAAAAAGGTGTGCGCATCCACGAAGGCACGGCCATGACCGGTTTGCAGGAAGGGCCCCAGGCCGGGGTGGAAACCGCCGGTGGCACGGTCCGCGCCGGCCGTGTGGTGCTGGCCCTCAATGCCTGGATGGCGCGGGCATTCCCGCAGTTCGAACGCAGCGTGGCGATTGTCTCCAGCGACATGATCATCACCGAACCGCAGCCGCAGCTGCTGCGTCAGATCGGCTTGACCAGCGGCGTCAGCGTCCTGGACTCGCGGATATTCGTGCATTACTACCACAACACCAGCGATGGCCGGCTGATGCTCGGCAAGGGTGGCAATACCTTTGCCTACGGCGGCCGGATGCTGCCGGTGTTCGACCAGCCGTCGCCTTACGAGGCGCTGTTGCGGCGTAGCCTCGGGGACTTCTTCCCGACCTTGGCCCATGTACCGGTGGCGGCGACCTGGAATGGGCCTTCGGACCGTTCGGTTACCGGCTTGCCGTTCTTCGGCCGTCTGGGCAGCCAGGGCAATGTGTTTTATGGCTTCGGTTATTCGGGCAGCGGTGTCGGCCCGTGTCATATGGGCGGGCAGATCCTTTCGTCGCTGACGCTGGGGCTGGATAACCCATGGACCCGCTCGCCGCTGGTCAACGGTCCGCTGGGCTATTTCCCGCCTGAACCGATCCGTTACCTGGGCTCGCTGATGGTGCGCAATGCCATTCGTCGCAAGGAGCAGGCCGAAGACCACGGGCATCGCCCGCGCCGCCTGGACGTACGCCTGGCGCGCTTTGCCGCGGCGGCGGGCAAAGCCGACAAGGCCTGAGTAGTTTTTTTGTCGATTGCCACCACGAGGACGTATAAACTGCACCCACTTTGCCGGTCGCTACCTGAACCGGCACCTGAAACAAAGAGAGTCGAGATGGGCGCACAGTGGAAAGCCAAGCATAGAGAAACAGCAGCCAACGCCAAAGGCAAGATCATGGGCAAGCTGTCCAAAGAGATCCAGATCGCCGCGAAGGCTGGCGCTGACCCGGACATGAACCCACGCCTGCGTTTGGCGGTCGAGCAGGCCAAAAAGGCCTCGATGACCCGCGAAACCCTGGAGCGGGCGATTCGCAAGGGTGCTGGGCTTGATGGCGACGCGGTGAACTACAATGCGGTGACCTACGAAGGTTTTGCCCCGCACCAGGTGCCGCTGATCGTCGAGTGCCTGACCGACAACGTCAACCGTACCGTGGCGCAAATCCGCGTACTGTTCCGCAAAGGCCAGCTGGGTGCTTCGGGCTCGGTGGCTTGGGACTTCAACCACGTTGGCCTGATTGAAGCCACACCGAGCTCGGCCGACGCCGACCCGGAAATGGCAGCTATCGAAGCCGGCGCCCAGGACTTCGCAGAAGGTGAAGAAGAGGGCTCGACCCTGTTCATCACCGACACCACCGACCTGGATGCCGTGCAGAAGGCCCTGCCTGCTCAAGGTTTCACCGTTGTTTCGGCGAAGATCGGTTACACCCCGAAGAACCCGGTCAGCGGCTTGAGCGATGAGCAGATGGCCGAAGTCGAAGCCTTCCTCACGGCCATCGATGACAATGATGACGTGCAGAATGTCTATGTAGGTCTGGCTGGCTGATATACAGCTTCAAGGCCCGCTCCCACAGGTCCTGTGGGAGCGGGCTTGCCCCGCGATTCAGACGCCGCGAAGGTGCTGACTGATCGCCGCAAACCCTGGTCGCCGCATGACCTCAGGCTGTACACATAGCTGCTGCACCTCGCGCAATGCTTGGCAATCCTCCTCGCAGCATCCAAGCAATTCCCCCAGCAACACCCCGAATGCCAACACTTCGATCCGCTGCAGGGCTACCGCTGCAGTGCTGCCATCCTGCGGATAAAACGATGCCGCACCAAAATCTCCCAGCAGGCAGTCGCCCGCTTCATCACACAGAATGTTGTGCGCATACAGGTCGCCGTGCGTAATGCCATGCCCGTGCAAATGGGCAGCCACCGAGGCAATGGCACTTGCCAGTCGTCTGACCGATGACAGGCTCAGGCGTCGTTCAGCGGGGTAAGTGTCGCGGGTGCAAGAGGCCAGGCTCGGTGGCCCGGCCAGGTTGAACCAGCTTGGGTCGATCAGTTGCATCACCAGCGCGGGCAGTTGCTCGGGATGATTGTCGATACGCCCGGCCAGACGCACCAGCTGCCGATGATCGCCAGCAGCGATGCAGGCGGCCATCTCGTTCAGGGGAGAGCCATCGCTGGTCATCTGGCCTTTGTACAATTTGACTGCCACCGGTTCATCCTGCTCCCGCCAGCGGGCCTGATGGATCACGCCGGAGGCACCCTGGCCCAGCACCTGGGCCAGGCGCACATGCTGCCAATCGATGCGCGGGCAATGCCCGGGATCTTCAGGCGTGCAGAACGGCGCCGGCAGCGGATTGCCGGCATAGGCCAGCCAGGCCAGGCGCGGCATCTGCAGCAACCAGTCCGGCAACGCCTGCAACTGGTTGGCGGCAATGCGCATCAGTTCAAGCTTCTGGCAGCGTGCGAGGCTGGTGGGCAGCGACTGTAAGCGGTTTCCGGCCAGCATGAGCTTTTGCAGGTCCGCGCAGTCACCCAGCGCCTCGGGCAAAGCGGTGAGGCAGTTGTCCGTCAATATCAATGCGCGCAGACGCCTGGGCAAGGCGTTGGGGCTGAGCTGTTCGATGCGGTTGCTCTTGAAGCCCACGATTTCCAGCGCAGGGCACCGGCCGACACCTTCAGGCACGTGGGTAAAGTGGTTGTCCGAGCAGAACAGCACCTTGAGCCGGTGCAGGCGCCCCAGGTCATCAGGCAGTTCGCTCAGGCGGTTGCCGCTCAGGTTGAGGACTTCCAGGCTGTCGGCCAGATCGAAGATTTCCCGTGGGAAGTGTTCAAGCTCGTCGCTCAGATCGAGCCGGGTAATACCTGCCAGTCGGCCTGTCTTGAGGTCGGTGAGGGTGTGCATGAGGAGAACGCGGGTCCGGTAAAAAAGCGGCCGCCATGATAGCGGAATCGGTTCGCAGCAGGTGACTTGGGTGCCAGTCATTCATCCCTGAGGACCGGGCATGCATTTGTGCACATCCGATAAGACTTAAGTCATATGGCAGCCTCGTCACGTGCGTCCATACTCGACATTCGCCCTTTTAAATAACAACAAGTTCAGGGTTCAGTATCGATGACTTATCAGCACAGTTACGCCCATTCCATCGCCGAACCTGCTGCGTTCTGGGCCGATCAGGCCGATGACCTGGCCTGGTACCGCAAGCCACTGCAGACCCTCAGTGAAAACGCCGATGGCACCCATCAGTGGTTTGCCGACGGTCGCCTCAACAGCTGCTACCTGGCCCTGGACCATCAGATCGAACAGGGCCGTGGTGAGCAAACCGCGCTGATTTATGACTCGCCAGTGACCGGCAGCCAGCAACAATTCACCTATGTGCAATTGCGCGACGAAGTGGCGCGCCTGGCCGGATTGTTGCGCGAACTTGGCGTGCAGAAGGGTGACGGGGTGATCATCTACATGCCCATGGTGCCCCAGGCAGCCATGGCCATGCTCGCCTGCGCCCGTATCGGTGCAGTGCATTCGGTGGTGTTCGGCGGTTTTGCCGCCAACGAGCTGGCGCTGCGGATCGACGATGCCCGCCCCAAGTTGTTGTTGACGGCCTCGTGCGGCCTGGAATTCGATCGGGTGATCGAATACAAGCCGCTGGTTGATCGCGCCCTGACGCTGGCCAAACATCAGCCGCAGCGGGTGCTGGTGCTGCAACGGCCGCAAGCGCAGGCGACCCTGGTAGAGGGCCGCGATCTGGATTGGCACAGCGCTGTGGCCGTTGCCAGCCCGGTGCCACCGGTGGAGCTGGCGGCCGCCGACCCGCTGTACATCATGTACACCTCCGGCACCACCGGCAAACCCAAGGGCATCGTCCGCGAAAACGGCGGCAATGCCGTGGCCCTGGGCTTTGCCATGCGCCATATCTACGGCATGCAGGCCGGTGATGTGTGGTGGGGGATTTCCGATGTCGGCTGGGTGGTCGGTCACTCACTGATCGTCTACGGTCCGCTGATGAATGGCTGCACCACGGTGTTCTACGAGGGCAAGCCGATCCGCACCCCGGATGCTGGCGCTTACTGGCGAGTGGTCGAGCAGTACCGGGTCAATGGCCTGTTCTGCGCGCCAACCGCCATGCGCGCAATCCGCAAGGAGGATCCTGATGGCGAGCTGCTGCGCCGCTATGACCTGAGCTCACTGCGCCAGTTGTTCCTGGCGGGGGAGAAGCTCGACTCCAGCACCCATCAGTGGCTGGAATCGACCAGCGGCAAGACGGTCCATGACCACTGGTGGCAAACCGAGACCGGTTGGCCGGTCACCGCACCTTGCGTGGGGCTGGACGGCAGCGCGGCGCGGCCGGGGTCAAGCAACCGCGCAGTGCCGGGTTACCACGTGCGCGTACTGGACGACGACGGCCAGTTGCTCGGTGCCCACCAGCAGGGCGCCATCGTCATTGCCTTGCCATTGCCGCCAGGTTGCAGCCAGACGCTGTGGGGCGATCACCAGCGCTACCTGGACGCTTACCTCTCGGCCTATCCGGGTTACTACCACACCGGCGACGGCGGTTATCTGGACGACGATGGCTTTGTCTACATCATGGGACGTACCGACGACGTCATTAACGTCTCCGGGCATCGGCTGTCCACCGGTGAGATGGAAGACCTGGTCGCCCGTCATCCGGCGGTGGCGGAATGCGCGGTGATTGGTGTGCACGACGAGATCAAGGGCCAGGTGCCATTGGCGCTGGTGGTGCTCAAGGACGGCCAGGGCATCAACGAGGCCGCCTTGCAGAGCGAACTGGTGGCGAGCGTGCGCGAGCAGATCGGCGCTCTGGCGTGCTTCAATCAGGTGCGGGTGGTCAAGCGCCTGCCCAAGACCCGTTCGGGCAAGATCCTGCGTGCGGTATTGCGCAAAATCGCTGATCAGCAGGCCTATACACCGCCCTCGACCCTGGACGATCCAGCAGTACTGGGGGAAATCGAAGCAGTGCTGGCCAGTTTCGCTCGCACCGGTTGAGCGGTGGGAGTACAGGCTGGCCGCTGAAAGCGACTTCGTCAGGGAGCATAGGGCAGGGCGCGTTTGTGGGCGGTCTTCGCGTAAGCGCCAATGATGACCTTGGCGCTTTGCGCAGAAACCGGCCTGCCGAGCAGGAAGTTGTCGATTTCATCGTAAGTGCAGCCGTAGGCCAACTCGTCCGGCTTGCCTGGGTCGAGATCTTCGAGGTCGGCGGTCGGGGTTTTCACTACCAGGTCTGCAGGCGCTCCCAGTACCAACGCGATCTGGCGGACCTGTCCTTTGACCAGGCCAGCCAGCGGGGTCAGGTCGCAAGCGCCATCACCGAACTTGGTGAAGAAGCCCATCACCGCTTCAGCCGCGTGATCGGTACCCACCACCAGGCACCCTTTATCACCGGCAATGGCGTACTGGGCGATCATGCGTGCGCGCGCCTTGACGTTGCCTTTGACGAAGTCGATTGCGTGCTCATCAGCGGTGTGCTGGCCGCTCAACGCACCCATCATGGCATCGACGGACTGACCAATGTCGACAGTCAGGGTTTCATCGGGGTTGATGAAACGCAGTGCCTGTTGAGCGTCCTCTTCGTCACGCTGGACGTAGAAGGGCAGGCGCACTGCGTAGAACTTCGCCGAGTAGCCTTCGGCCCGTAACTGCTCAACCGCAATCTGGCAGAGCTTGCCCGCCGTGGTGGAGTCAACGCCGCCGCTGATACCCAGCACCAGGCCTTTGGTGTGCGTGGCCCGTACGCGTTCTTTGAGGAAGTCTATGCGGGTAGCGATTTCTTGCGCCGCATCTTTTGCGTCATCCGTCCACTGATTGACCTTGAGGTCGTGAGCAATGCGAGCAGCCGGGTTGTCAGATTGCAGATTAGTGCTCATTGCTGGCCCTCCTTGACGTTGAAAACCTGCTTCAGATACGACAGGTACTCCGGTGACTCACACTGCGACTTGCCCGGTGCATCGGAAATCTTGGCGACCGGCTGGCCCTGGCAGGTGACCATCTTCATCACGATGCTCAATGGCTTGACCCCTTCGACACCATTGGTGAGATCCGTGCCGATGCCGAACGAGACGTTGATGCGGCCACGGAAGTGTCGCAGGATCTCCAGTGAACGATCGCCCAGGTTCAGGCCATCGCTGAAGATCAGGGTTTTGCTGCGCGGATCGATGCGCAGTGACTCGTAGTGAGCAATCATGCGCTCACCCCATGCCAGCGGGTTACCCGAATCGTGGCGGCAGCCATCGAACAGCTTCGCGTAGTAAGCGTCGAAGTCAGCCAAAAAGGCGTCCTGGTTGATCACATCCGTCAGGCACACGCCGACATCACCGCGATATTCCTTGACCCAGCCATCGAGCGCGGCCTTCTGACTGTCGATCAGACGTGGGCCGAGTTGCTGGTGAGCCTGATACCACTCGTGGGCGTTGGTGCCGATGGCCTTGATGTCCAGTTCGCGGGCCAGGTGTACGTTGCTGGTACCGACAAACACACCCGGGAAGTCACGCATCATCGTTTTAACGACTTCCTCCTGAGACTTGAAGGAGATCCTGCGCCGGGTGCCGAAGTCGGCCACTTTGAAATCAGCCAGCTCATCGGCGCTGGCGTTGGCCTTCAACCAGTCGAACTTCCTGTACAGGCTTTCACGCACCTGCTCCAGAGACAGGTCGGGGTAAACGTGGCGGTTGCGGATCTCGCTGACGATGGCAAGGATCTTGATCTCGAATGGCGAGATACCGACCCAGGGGCCGCGCGCGCGGATTTCCAGCTGGCCGTTGGCCTTGCCGACCTTCACGAACCGGGGCTTGAGGCGGAAGTCTTCCAGGTAGTCCACATAGTCATGCTTCATGAACGGGATGGCGCGCAGGTGGCGCAGCATGTCCTGGGTGCTGTGCAGTTCCTGAAGCTGTTCGATGGCCTCACGGATCTCACCGATGTAAGGCGTCAGGTCTTCATTCGAGCGTACGCGCAAGGCCCATTCCGAGTCAGCTGCAGGGTACGAGTGATAGATAGCCTGGCCCATCGTCAGCTTGTAGAAATCGTCGTCGGTGGGTGAGCGGACGATTGGCTTGTTGTAGTCGAAGACACTTTCCATGTTACTTCCCCTCACTTACGAATTGGCTCAATTGTTCTTCAGTGTTCACCAGCACCGCGCCGGCATTTTTCATCGCCAGCAGTGCCTGTTCGGCATCCTCCTGACTGATCGCTCGGCAGGCGGGCAGGTACAACGCCACTTCAAAAACCGCGGCGAGCAATTGCAGCACCGTCATTTTCACGCAGTACTCAAGGGCAAGCCCGCCGACCAGTACTTTCCTGATGCCCCTGGCGCGCAACACTTCGATAACGCCGGTGGTCATCGCATCGTCGTGATAGACCGCGCCATAAGGGTGCAAGTCGAGCTCCAGGCCCTTGTAGACCATGTAACCGTATTCAGTGACTTTCGGCAGGCCGGGGAGAAGCTCGAAACCCGGTGTGCCAACGACGCAGTGTGGAACCCAGGTTTTGTCTGCGTGGGCAAGCCCTGTCGGGGCACCCATCTCGGCGTGAGAGCTGACAACCCATTTGGCATTGGGGCTGTGCGCATCCTTGCTGCCCACTCGAAAGCCGGCGAGCGAAGCCATGAAATTCAGTGCCGGTACGATTTCATCGCCGCCGGGCACCGGGAGTTCATCTGGGCAAAGCGGGCTGAACCCGCACTGTGCATCAACGTCAAAGCTAGCAATTTCGGATTGGGGGAAGTTCATCTCAGTGCCTCCGCTGTCGTCTTGAGCACATAATGCGTGACGCGTATTAAGTAGTCAACATGAATTGTTGAAATAGGTGAAGGTGGATCATGCAGTGCCATTTTATAAGGTGCTGCTTGAGTGCTTATCGCCCTGGGGATGCCGCAGTTTTTTCGATGATATATTTGACGACATAATACGTAATACGTACTATGTGCGAAAGGAGGGCGGCATGAACAAAGCAAAACTGGCGGTATATGGCGGGGCGTTCAATCCTCCACATGCAGGGCACGCCCAGGTGATGGCTGCACTGCTGCCTCAAGCGGAGTTGGTGCTGGTGGTGCCTTCGTTCTGCCACCCGTTTGGAAAGCAAATGGTGGATTTCGACTTGCGCGTGCAGTGGCTGGAAAAAATCGTCGGTGTTTTCAACGAGCCGCGCCTGGTTGTCGATGATTGCGAGCGTGAACTTTTCCGGCGCAAGTCGCCGATTTTCAGCATTGACCTGCTCAGGTTTATTGCCGATCGCTTCGGCCTGGACAAAAAAGACGTTGCCCTGGTGATGGGTGAAGACAACCTGAAGGTGCTTCACACGTTTCATGGCTACCAGGCGATCCTGGACGAGTTTTCGGTCGTCACCATGCCGGAGACCATCAACGTCCACAGCACGATGATCCGTGATGCCCTCAAGGCCGGTGGCGACATCCCTTCAAGCTGGATAGCGCCAGGCCTGCGGATGACGGACTACCGGGTTTTCGCCGATACTGGGCGGATGTCGTCAGATCAATCGTTGAAGAGTGCGTAAAGTGAGTGAAGAACGAAGAGGGGCCATCCAGTCGGTCGATGTCGGGATCCTTCGATTCAATCGCGAGCTTGGCCGTGCGGAAATTCTCCTGCACAAGCGCCAAAACCCGGACGAACCTTATTTCGGTCAGTGGGCTTTGCCTGGCCTGGTCATCAACGGGGACACCCAGGATCAAAGCCTGGAAGCGGCAATCGATCGCCTGCTGCTTTCACCCAAGGTCGGTTTTAGCGTTAGCCATTGCGAGCAGGTGGTAACAGTCGGTAATGCCGTACGTGATCCCAGGGGCTGGGCCACGACCACCGTTTACATGGCCATGGTCGACGACTCGGTGGAGGTTGAAGGCGACAAGCAGTGGGTAGACCTGGTTGCTGTCAGCGAGAAGAAGTTCTTGCTGGCGTTCGACCACAACGAACTGGTCGCCAGAATCAGGGGGCGTCTCGCGGGTAAATTCCGCTACACCAGCATCGGTTTCTCCATGCTGCCGATGAAGTTCACCATGACTGATGTGATCACCTTGTTCTCGGTGGTCAGGGGCGCCAACCCGGCCAAGGGCAAGACCAGCATCGTCCAGCGAGTCAAGAAAATGATCGAAGCGCAGCTCATCGCGTTGACTGACGAAACCGTCCAGCTCGCGATGGGCCGACCACAATACCTTTACCTCAAGCTCAAACCGGAAGTGATTTTCGAGTTTGACCGGGCACTGTCAGATGACTAAGGCGTAAATCATGAACGCACCAGAGCAGGCTTTTCAGATCTTGCTGCAGACCCCGTTCTTCAACGTAATCAAGCGCGGTAAGTACTTTATCGTGACGGAAGAGCATGAGGTCAACGCTGCTGTAATCCTGGCCAGGAATACCGAGGGCCAGTACCTGATGGTTCAGCACTACCGGGGTGCCATCGACCAGGATTCCCTGGAACTGCCGCGCGGTGGCCGCAAGCCGAACGAAACCCTGCTGGAGACCGCCAGGCGCGAGCTGCTGGAGGAGACCGGGTATGAAGCTGAGTCCTGGGCGTTTCTCGGCAAGGTGCACACCAACACCTCACTGATCCGCAGCTCGGTCGAAGTGTACCTGGCCGTTGGTGCGGTGCAGGTGACAACGCAAACGGATGGCGAGACCAAGGGTACCCTGGTGTATTCCGAGGAAGAGATGAAAGGCCTGATCCGCGCCGGCAGGATCACCGACGCCCACACGTTGTCAGCCTGGGCAATGCGCTAGTCGTATGTTCAGCCGATCTGGCGCAGTTGGCCCAGACGGCTGCGAGTCCGGGCCAGATCACTGGCCATGCCTTGCAGGCTCTCGTCGAGCGGTGCTGCGCCGATCAGCACCAGGTGCTTGTCCTGGTCATAGAGCACATCCACCAGATTGATGAAGCGCTGTTGCTCGGCGATCGAACACTGCTCCAGGCACGGCAGGCCGTCGAGGATCCAGTGATCGAAACGCCGGGCCAGTTCCAGGTAGTCGATGACGGCCGTGGGCTGTGCGCAGAGCTGGGCAAAATCAAATCCCACCGTGTCTTGCCGGATGAGCCGCGCCTGCAGCTCGCGCTTGCCCACCTGCAGGGGTATCGAAACCTCGCCCAGCAAAGGCAGTCGCAACGCCTGACGTTGTTGCGGGCTGCCAGGGCAGAGGTAGTGGCCTTGAGTAAACCGCTGCTGACTGGCGGCGCTGGGCAGGCTGCGGTAATCCTGCTCGCCATCGACCTGCAGCACCTGCATCTGGCTGTTGATCAGGCTAATGACCGGCTTGAAGCGCTGGTGGTAGAGCGGGTTGGGTAACAGCCCCTCAGGCGCGTAGTTGGACGTCACCAGGACAAAAATGCGCCGGGCAAACAAGGCCTGGAACAAGCGGGTGATCAGCATCGCGTCGCCGATGTCGTGGACATGGAATTCATCGAAGCACAACACCTGGCAGGCCTCGAGCATTTGGTCCAGGGTACAGGCCAGGGCATCGTCCTGATGGCGGTGTTCGAACATGCCTTGATGCAGGTGGGCGAAAAAATCGTGAAAGTGCAAGCGGCGCTTGTGCGTGTGGGGCAAGGCCTGGAAAAAACCATCGAGCAGCCAGCTTTTGCCGCGGCCGACCGCTCCATGCAGGTACAGGCTGCGGGCCTGGCCGCTGTCCAGGCGGGCGGCTTGGGTTGCCATGTGTTCGATAACCTGCAACTGGCCGAGACTCAGGGTGTAGCCCTGGGCGGCGGCCTTGTTGCGAAAATACTGACGAACGCTGTCGGCACAGTCGGTTTCGTCGCCCGCCACAGCCCCCAGGCGTCGGCGCAGGGCACGCAGCGGCGAACGTATCCAGGAGGTTGGCAGGGCAGGCAATCTGGGCTCCTTGAGGTTAGTGCGGCTCAAGGACCGGCTTGAGCGAGCGCGGCTAATCTAACCAATATGTTCCAGGGCTGCCAGCATTCCCGACCGGGCTAGCCTGGCGAAAAATCCTGTACCGGACTTGTACGTTTTCTCGCCAGCTGGCAGCTTTTTTCTCGGCTGCTACCCTCAAGTTCAGATTAATCCTGCATTCAAGGACGTGATGGTGAAGGGATGCTCTCTGGCGGTGATGCTCGGGCTGGTCGTGGCTGACAGTGCGCTCGCCGCCCAATTCATGGTTGAGGTGAAAGTGGAGGTGCAGCGCGGCTGCATGCTTATCCACCAGACCCGCGAAGCCGGTGCCCAGGCACTGGGTGCCCTCGAGTTCGGCAGCACGGCCCGGCTGGACTCGCCCTCCGGCCCCATGACCGCCCAGTTACTGAGCCAGCGCCCGCCGCGGCTTGAGTGCAACCCTGACACCAGCTACCAGGTCCAGGTCGACGCCGGTCAACACGGCGGCGTGGGCGAAGTACGCTACCTGACCAACGCCCAACCTTCGGCCCGGCCGATCCCGTATCGCCTGTATCAGGATCCGGCTTGGCGCGTGCCGCTGCCGGTCAACGTGATACAGCATGCGCGAGTGCCCGCCAGCGGTTCGCTGGAGCTTCCGTTGTATGCCCGCATCGACAGTCTTGCCCAGGTGCCAGCGGTGGGACGTTATTCGGATTTGCTCAAGGTGACCGTCACCTGGTGAAGGCCACTGTGTCGCCTGCTCAAGAGGTGCCTGCTAAAGGAACTGGCAGCATGAAAAAAGCCCTGTTGTTGAGTATCGGCCCGTTGTTACTGGTGAGCCCTGACGCCTTCGCCGGTGTGAGCGGGCATATCCAGGCGCGACTGGTGATCAGTGCCGCCTGTCAGATCAGTGGCGACCCCGGCAGCAGCATCGATGCCTCCGGAGCCGGTGTGCTGGACTTTGGCAGCCAAGGCCCGAGCTGGACCAACCCGCTGCATTCGCGCCTGGATGAAGTGGGTGAAGCGGGCAGCCTGCAGGTGCGCTGCAACCCTTCGGTACGGGCCTTTAGCGTCAGTATCAATGGCGGCGCCAATGGCGATGGGGCCAATCGCCGTCTGCGCAATGGCCGCGAGCTGATTCCCTATCAGCTGTCGGCCGACCTCTCGGGTGCGGCCCGCTATGGCATTGGCCAGCAGCGCAATTTCGCCATCAACAGTGCCGCGCAGATCCCCATACCCATCTACGGCGCGGTACTCGCCCATCCCAAGGCACTGCCGGCCGGCATCTATCGCGACACCCTGATGGTGACCCTGGACTGGTAACACGCAAGGAGTGACTCATGCAGCCTTACATTTCTCGATTGCTCTTCGCCGGCGTCGGCCTCGCGCTGTGTACGCAAGCCCAGGCGGCGAGCGTAACCGGGCAGATCAATGCCACCCTGACGTTGACGGCCAGCTGTCAGGTCAACGGTGCCAGCGGCAGCAGTGGTGTGAATTTCGGTGCACTGGATTTTGGCACCCAGGAAGCGTTGTTCACCCAGGCGCCGGGCCAGGTGCTGGGCGGTGGTGGCGGGGCGATGAGTATCCTCTGTTCCAGCGGTACGGTGCCGGTGGTGAAAATCGGCACCGGCGCGCACGACGCTCAGTCTGCCGGCGGCAACCGGGCGCTGGCCGATGGTGCTGGCAACTTCGTGCCTTACGACTTCTATACCGATGCAGGGCATACCCAGCCGTTGGCGATCAACGGCACGATCACGCTACCGACCAGCACGGGCGTCGCGCAGACGGTCAACCTCTATGGCCTGGCCAAGGGCAAGGCCGGCCTGCCGGCCGGGGTCTACACCGACACGGTGAACGTCGAGTTGAGTTTCTGAGGCGTGTTGCGTCCGTTGCACGGGCTAATGATGGTGCTGGTGTGGACCGTTCCTGCGCCGTTGACAGCGCAAGTCAGCAGCAGCTTCCAGGTCAGTGCCCAGGTGGTGGCGGGATGCCTGGTGGTTGGTGGGGGGAGTAACTACGGCAGCCTCGACTTCGGCAGCTATTCGGCGCTTTCCAGCGGCCCTGTGAGCACCGCGTTCACCGGCACCAGCGTGACCCTGCAATGTACGCCGGGGGTGGCCCTGAGCATGAGCATCGGTGGCGGACAGAACAACAGCAGTGGCACCCGCAATCTCAAACGCAGCACGGGCCCGCAGTTGCTGGCCTATCAATTGTTTCGTGACGCCGGCTTCAGCCAGAGCCTGGGTATCGACCAGAGCGTCGCAGTGACCTACAGCGACCCCAATGCGATCAAGTTGCCGGTGTACGCCCGGGCGCAGTTGAGCGGCAACCTGCCGGCTGGCAGCTACACCGATGTGGTGCAAGTGGTGCTGACCTGGTGAGAGGACTTGCCGGGTGTATTCGACAAGCAAGGAGACTGTGGATGAGGGTAAGCGCTGGCAATTCGCGCGGGGTAATCAAAGGGCTGGGCTTGATGCTGGCGGTGCTGTCGGGCGCACCCTTGCAGGCGGCTACCTCGGTGCTGATCTGGCCGATTGATCCGGTGCTTGAGGCTGACCAGAAAGCTGCCGCGCTGTGGCTGGAAAACCGCGGCACAGCAGCGGCCAGCCTGCAGGTGCGAGTATTCGCCTGGCGCCAGGGCGACTATGACGATCAGTACCAGGCCCAGCGCGAGATTATCGGCAGCCCACCGGTGGCGACTATCGCCCCAGGGCAAAAGCAGTTGATCCGTCTGACCCGCACCAGTGCCTCCCCGGCGGGTCAGGAGCAAGCCTACCGGATCATTATCGATGAGATCCCGCCGGCCTTGCCGGACGCCACTCACATTGACAAGCCGCAGGCTGCGATCCGCTTTCAGATGCGCTACTCGGTACCGTTGTTCGTCTACGGCCAGGGCCTGTGGGGCAAGCCGGACACCAGCGGCCAGCGCGACCCGAACAGTGTCGGCAAGCCGGCGCTGAGCTGGCGCCAGGTTTCGGTGCAGGGCCGACCTTATGTGGAGATTCGCAACACCGGGCCTGTGCATGCGCGCCTGACCGATGTGGTGCTGCAACAGGGGGGGCAACACCGTCCGCTGGTCGAAGGCCTGCTTGGCTACGTATTGCCTGGCGCCAGCATGCGCTGGCCGGTGCCGCAACCGATGACAGCGGCCACGGTGCTCAAGGGCCGGGTCAACGGTCAGGAACCGGCACAGACCTTGAGCCAGGGGCAGTAAGCGCTCAGTGATACTGCGGGAACAGGGGCCAGGGAGGACCCGGTAATGGTTGGATACCGTGTGTGAGTATTTCACCGGCCATGACCCGCTCGCGGGTGCTGGCGGCCTGTGCGCTGCTGGTGCTGGGCTGTGGCCCGCTGCTTGGCGCCGAGCTGCCACCGCCACCGCCCAGCCTGCAAGCGGTTGGCGATGCGCAGTTGTACCTGGAGCTGGTGGTCAATCAGATGAGCAGCCCTGAACTGGTGGCGGTGCAGCAACGCGCCGGGCGCCTGTACATGGCCACGGCGGACCTGCAGGCGGCGGGTATCCAGGTACCAGGGCTGAGCGGCGCTGAAGTGGTCCTGGACACGATCAGCGGTCTGCACGCCGACTACGACAGTCAGGGCCAGCGCCTGCTCCTGCAAGTGCCCGCTACCTGGTTGCCGACCCAGGCCATCGGTAACCGTCAGTTGTACCCGGCCAGCGATGCGCGCAGCAGCTTTGGGGCATTGCTGAACTATGACCTGTATCTGAACGACAGCGACGACGGCGGCACCTACCTTGCCGCCTGGAATGAGCTGCGCCTGTTTGACAGCTGGGGCACCTTATCGACCACCGGGCAGTGGCGTCAGGCCTTGGGCGGCAACGAGTTCGATGACAGCCAGCGCGGCTTTCGACGCTACGACACCACCTGGCGCTATAGCGACGAAGCGCGCCTGCTGACCCTGGAAGTGGGCGACGTGATCAGTGGTGCCTTGCCCTGGACCAGTTCGGTGCGCCTGGGCGGCGTGCAGGTCTCGCGGGATTTTGCCGTGCGCCCGGACCTGGTCACCTATCCCTTGCCGGCGTTTGCCGGTGAGGCGGCGGTCCCCTCATCGCTGGAACTGTTCATCAACGGCTACAAAAGCTCCAGTGCCGAGTTGCAGCCTGGGCCCTACACCCTGACCAACATCCCCTTTATCAATGGCGCCGGTGAAGCGGTGGTGGTGACCACCGATGCCCTGGGGCGCCAGGTGTCCACCACCTTGCCGTTCTACGTCACCAGCAGTTTGCTGCAAAAGGGCCTGAGCGATTTCTCGGTTGCCGCCGGCAGTCTGCGTCGCGACTACGCCTTGCGTGATTTTGCCTACGGCCCGGGCGTGGCCGCCGCCAGCCTGCGTTACGGTGTGAGTGAGCGCTTCACCCTGGAAAGTCACGTCGAAGCCGCTGAGTCACTGACGCTGGGCGGTGTGGGTGGCAACTGGCAGGTCGGTAATTGGGGTGTGCTCAATGCGGCGCTGAGCCAGAGCAGCTTTGACAGCCGCAGCGGCCAGCAATGGAGTCTGGGTTATCAGTACAACAGCCCGCGTCTGGGCTTCAATTATCAGCGCTTGCAACGACGCGGCGATTACGCCGACCTGTCACTGGTCGACAGCCCTTACACGCGCCTGAGCCAGCGCAGTGAGCAAGTCACCCTGAGCCTGAACCTGGAGCGCTACGGCAGCCTGGGGGCTGGCTACTTCGATGTGCGTGCCGGTGACCACAGCCGCACCCGCCTGCTCAACCTGAGCTGGAGCAAGCCCTTGTGGGGCAACAGCAGCCTGTACCTGTCGGCCAACCGCGAGATAGGTGACAGCCAATGGGCTGTTCAGGCGCAATGGGTGATCCCGTTCGACATGAGCGGCACCTTGAGCCTGAGCCTCGAACGCAACAACAACGGCGAAAACCTGCAGCGGGTCAACTACAGCCGTGCAGTGCCGGCGGGCGGCGGCGTGGGCTACAACCTCGGCTATGCCGAGGGTGACCGCGAGGCCTATCGTCAGGCCGATCTGACCTGGCGCCTGCAGTCAGTGCAGTTGCAGGCTGGCGCCTATGGCACGGATGGCGACACCACGCGCTGGGCGGATGCCAGCGGTTCGCTGGTTTGGATGGATGCCGGGATGTTTGCCGCCAATCGCATTGACGACGCTTTCGTTGTGGTCAGTACCGATGGTTTTGCCGATGTCCCGGTGCGTTACGAGAACCAGTTGGTCGGCCGCACCGATCGCAACGGGCATTTGCTGGTGCCCTGGAGCAGCGGTTACTACCGGGGGAAATACGAGATCGACCCGATGGAGCTGCCCAGCACCGTGCAAGTGCCGCAAGTCGAGCAGCGCCTGGCGGTGCGCCGCGGCACGGGGTATCTGCTGGAGTTTCCGATGCAGCGGATGGTAGCGGCCAGTATCCACCTGGTCGACGGCGCGCAGCGCGATCTGCCGCTGGGCAGCCAGGTGCGGCATGAACAGAGTGGCGCTCGCACCGTTGTTGGCTGGGACGGGCTGGTCTATCTGGAAGGGCTGGCCGAACACAACAGCCTGGAGGTCGAACGCAGCGATGGTGGCAGATGTCGTGTGCAGTTCAGTGTCGAGGGCGATCAGCCGCAGGTGCCGCTGATCGGGCCGCTGGTGTGCCAATGAAGCGTCCGCTGGCGGTCCTGGCGCTGCTGCTCACCGCTCAGGTGCAGGCTCAGTGCGCGGTGGTGGCGACCACCCCGGCGAGTTTTGGCTCGCTCAACTCGACGCAGGTGCGCAATGTGGTGCAGTCCGCCTCCACCAGCAACGCCGGCCTGCAGTGCACCGGCTCGCTGTTGAGCCTGTTGGCCAGCGACGACCATTTTTATGCCACTTTCACCCCGGTCGGCGGTACCAGCGGGCTGGTCGGGCCCACGGGTGATGTGATCGCTTACACCTTGTATGCCAACAACACCACCAGCTTTGCCATTAACCGCAACCAACGCTACGACTTTGCCCGCAATGGCATCATCGATGCGCTCGGGTTGCTCAACGGCACTTCACCCAAGAGTGTGCCGATCTACCTGAAAAGCCTGATCGGCAGCAATGTCGCGGCCGGCCTGTATCAGGAGTCGTTCGTGGTGGAGTGGGACATCAATTACTGCTATGGCATCGGCCTGCTTGGCGCATGCCTCGGTCGTCAGATCTTGAAGCAATCGACCAGTCTGACCATCAATCTGACGGTGACCAACGATTGCCAGATCACCACGCCGGCCATCAGCTTTGGCAGTGCCCCGGTGATCAGTGGCTTTACCGCAGTCAATCAGAGCATCAACCTGTCCTGCACCAAGGGCAGCAGCTACACGGTAGGCCTGGATGACGGCCAGAATGCGGCAGGTGGGCGGCGGCGGATGAAGTCCAGTGCCAATAACTACCTGGCCTATGACATTTTCAAAAGCGCCGGTACGCAGCGCTGGGGCATGCTCTCCAGCGCCCGGCGTGCCAGCAGTGACGCCGACATCAATCCGGGGGCGGGTACCGGAACCGGTAGTCAGGTTTTCAACTACAACGCCAAGGTTTACTCCGATCAGGCCACACCGCCGGCTGGCACCTACCTGGACAGTGTGATTCTTGACGTGCAGTTCTGACGCTGAAGTCAGGTTCTGCCAGGTGGATTTTCTTCGGTTGCCAAGCCCCAAGCGCATGCCGGTGGTCATTGTCTGGTGCAATATTTACGAATTGCGGGAACTATCTACACTAGGATTTCTCTATCATGGCACCATTCGACAGGTGGCAGGGCATTGTAAGGTGACCGCCGCCTGATTAGACTGCGCCGAATTTAGTACGCATAGCCCTTGTTAAGGATGTATATGATCAAGAAATGCTTGTTCCCGGCAGCCGGTTACGGCACTCGCTTCCTGCCTGCTACCAAAGCCATGCCCAAGGAAATGCTGCCGGTGGTGAACAAGCCACTGATCCAGTACGGCGTTGAAGAAGCGTTGGAAGCTGGGCTGAATGAGGTTTCCATTGTCACCGGTCGTGGCAAGCGCGCCCTGGAAGACCACTTCGACATCAGCTACGAGCTGGAAAACCAGATCAAGGGCACCGACAAGGAAAAATACCTGGTCGGTATCCGCCGACTGCTCGACGAGTGCTCGTTCTCCTACACCCGTCAGACTGAAATGAAAGGCCTGGGTCACGCGATCCTTACCGGTCGTCCGCTGATCGGCGATGAGCCGTTCGCCGTGGTGCTGGCGGATGACCTGTGCGTCAACCTCGAAGGCGACGGCGTGCTCAAGCAGATGGTCAAGCTGTACAAACAGTACCGCTGCACCATTGTTGCGATCATGGAAGTCGACCCGCAGGAAACCAGCAAGTATGGTGTGATCGCTGGTGACCTGATCGGTGACGACCTGTACCGTGTACGCAACATGGTCGAGAAGCCAAAACCTGAAGATGCCCCGTCGAACCTGGCGATCATCGGCCGCTACATCATGACCCCGGACATCTTCAAGCTGATCGAAGAAACCGAGCCGGGCAAGGGCGGTGAAATCCAGATCACCGACGCCCTGATGAAGCAGGCCCAGGATGGCTGCGTTATTGCCTACAAGTTCAAGGGCAAGCGTTTCGACTGCGGTGGCGCCGAAGGTTACATCGAAGCGACCAACTTCTGCTTCGAGAACTTCTACAAGACCGGCAAGGCTTACTAAGTCTTCGGTGTTGTATGAAAAAGCCACCTTCGGGTGGCTTTTTTGTTTCCGACTTGTCAGTCGGGGTATGCTGACGGCCTGGCAAGGAGACTGAAATGGCCTACGATTTTGATCTGTTCGTGATTGGTGCCGGGTCTGGCGGTGTGCGCGCTGCGCGTTTTGCCGCAGGCTTTGGTGCAAAAGTGGCGGTTGCCGAAAGCCGTTACCTGGGTGGTACCTGTGTCAACGTCGGCTGTGTGCCAAAAAAACTGCTGGTCTACGGCGCGCATTTCGCCGACGACTTCGAGCAGGCCGCAGGCTTTGGCTGGTCGCTGGAAGATGCCCAGTTCGACTGGGGCCAGCTGATCGCCAACAAGAACCGCGAGATCGCGCGGCTTAACGGCATCTACCGCAACCTGTTGGTCAACAGCGGTGTGACCCTGCTCGAAGGCCACGCCAGGCTGACCGGTGCCCATGAAGTGGAAGTCGACGGCCAGCGCTACAGCGCCGAGCATATTCTGATCGCCACCGGTGGCTGGCCGCAGATTCCGGACATCCCGGGCAAGGAACTGGCGATCAGCTCCAACGAGGCCTTCTTCCTCAAAGACCTGCCCAAGCGTGTGCTGGTGGTCGGCGGCGGTTATATCGCCGTGGAATTTGCCGGCATCTTCCAGGGGCTGGGAGCGAAAACCTCGCTGCTGTACCGCGGCGAGCTGTTCCTGCGCGGCTTCGACGGCGGGGTGCGCACGCACCTTAAGGAAGAGCTGGAAAAACGCGGTATGGATCTGCAGTTCAACAGTGATATCCAGCGTATCGAGCGTCAGGACGACGGCAGCCTCAAGGCTACCCTCAAGGATGGCCGCGAGCTGGTGGCCGACTGCGTGTTCTACGCCACCGGCCGGCGACCGATGCTCGACAACCTGGGCCTGGAAAATACCGGCGTGGAGCTCGATCCGCGCGGTTTCATCCGCGTCGATGACCTGTATCAGACCACCGAGCCGTCGATCCTGGCCATTGGTGATGTGATCGGCCGTGTGCAACTGACGCCGGTGGCCCTGGCCGAAGGCATGGCCGTGGTTCGACGTCTGTTCAAGCCCGAACAATATCGCCCGGTGGACTACCAGAACATTCCGACGGCGGTGTTCAGCCAGCCGCCCATCGGCACCGTGGGCCTGACCGAAGAGCAGGCACTGGAACAGGGTTACAAGGTGCAGATATTCGAAAGCCGCTTCCGGCCGATGAAGCTGACCTTGACCGAAGTCCAGGAAAAGACCCTGATGAAACTGGTGGTCGATGCCGACACCGACCGCGTGTTGGGTTGCCATATGGTCGGCCCGGATGCCGGCGAAATCATCCAGGGCCTTGGCATTGCGCTGAAGGCCGGGGCGACCAAGCAGCAGTTCGACGAAACCATCGGTGTGCATCCAACGGCTGCCGAAGAGTTCGTGACCCTGCGTACGCCGGTTTCGCGTTAAGCCACGACCCTGCGCGGTTGCCGCGCAGGGTCGGTGTTTTTTTCCTACCTGAGCTGTAACGAAAGCTGGCACTCCGATTGACCGTAGCTGACATTCTCCGATAGCGACATTGTAGATACTGACTGGGTATTGCGTAGCAGCGCACAGTCAGGTCAGGGCCTGATTGTCCCAATCATTTCCCACAAGAATGTCACTATGAAACCTTCAAAAAAGCATCTTCTTGCACTGGGTTGCAGCCTTCTTCTGAGTACGGGACTGGCGCAAGCCAACGGTCAGATGAGTTTCAGCGGTAGCGTTCTGGCGAGCACCTGCCAGGTCAATGGTGGCCAGAACAACGTGGCGGTTCCGCTGCCGCCGGTGCAGGCACGCCTTCTGGCCAATCCCGGCCAGTTCGCTGGCAACACGCCGTTCGCCTTGAGGTTGACCAACTGTTCGCCTGGCCTGACCCGCGTTTCCACCTATTTTGAACCCGGTCCTACCGTCAATCCCCAAGGGCGATTGATTGTTGATGCAGGTGGAAGCGCTAATGTCGAAGTTCAACTGCGCAACTCAACCAATATACCGATGAACCTGGCGGGTGCCCAAGGCAGCCAGAGCTCCCAGATTGTTGGCATCAGCAACGGCCAAGCGGTGCTCAACTACTCGGCTGAATATTACTCGTTGGGTAACACCACCCCAGGGGCCGTGAACACCCGAGTGCAGTACACCATTATCTACCCTTGATATCTCAGGCAGCTCTTTCTGGGCTGCCTTCCCTCGATCCAGGAAACCTCCATGAAAAGTCTCTGCCTGCCGTTCTGGCGCGGGTGGTTGCTGGCTGCCTGTCTGTTCAGTGCAACGGTCAATGCCAATGTGGTCATTGCCACGACCCGGGTGATCTACCCCGCTGATGAAGCGGAAGTCACGGTAAGCCTGAGCAACAGTGGGCAGCATCCCTCACTGGTGCAAGTCTGGATCGATGAAGGTCGAGCGGACGTACCGGTGGAGCAACTACAAGTGCCTTTCAGCTTGACTCCGGCGCTGTTTCGTCTTGAACCGGGCAAGGGCCAGGTGCTGCGTCTGTTCCAGACACAGCATGATTTTGCTCAAGACCGTGAAAGCCTGTACTGGCTGAATGTGCTGGACATTCCCCCCAAAGGCCAGGGCAATGCCTTGCAGTTGGCTGTGCGCTCACGAATCAAGCTGCTGTACCGCCCTCATAAGCTTGCGGGCAATGCCCGGCAGGCGCCGCAAACATTGACCTGGCGATTGCTCAAGCGTGACAACGCCTGGATGCTCGAGGCGCGCAACCCCAGCCGTTTTTACGTCAATCTCGCTGAACTGTCCGTGCACTTGAACGGACGGGAGTATGAGGCAAGCAGCAGCCATATCGCCCCCTTGTCGACTGGGCTGTTTGCACTGCCGGGCCTGGACCGGGCCGAGGGGCCAAGCGCCACCGTGCACTTTGCCAGCGTCAACGACTATGGCGCGGTGCTGCCTGCACAGCAGCCTGCCGAGATTGTGCACAGGCACTGAGCGCGCTGGAGTCGACGTCAATGAATACTTCTTCTACCGGCCCGCAGCGGCTGCCGGTGCGGGTTCTGCTGTGCGTTGTATCAGCGCTGGCCGGATGTGAAGCTCAGGCAACAGCATTGGAATTCGATGCCAGGTTCTTGCAGGGAGAAAGCGGCCCTGCTGCCGATGTCAGCCGTTTTCAGCAAGCAGATTCGGTACCTGAAGGCGATCAGGTGCTGGACGTAATGATCAATGACAACTGGGGTGGACGCTGGTCAGTGCCGTTGCGTCGGCAGGCTGACGACCAGCAGCCCAGTCCCTGTTACACCAACACCTTGCTCCAGGACCTGGCCGTAGATCAGAAGCAGCTTGCGGTCTCTGTACGCGAACAATTGCCGCGCGCCGAGAGTTGCCTGCCGTTGTCGGCGCTGGGGCTTGATGCGAGCGAACACCTCGAGTTTTCCCAGTTGCGGCTAAACCTGCAGATCGCCCAGCAATCGCTGTTGCACACACCGCGTGATTATCTGCCCCCGGAACAATGGGACAGTGGCATAAGCGCGGCCTTCATCGATTATCGCCTCAATCTTTTCAGTCAACAGAACCGCACTGATAACCAGCGCTGGAACCAGTCATTTCTGGGGCTGCGCAGTGGTGTCAACACCGGCGCCTGGTACTGGCGCCACGAAGGCAATCTGCAGGCCGGAGAAGGCATCGAGCAGCGCTATCAACCCGTGGCCACTTACCTGCAGCGCGATGTTCCGGCGTGGCAGGCGCAATTGACCCTGGGTGAGGCCTACAGCCGTGGCGAAGTGTTCGACAGCATCGCCTACCTGGGCCTGGGGCTTGGCAGTGACGAACGCATGTTGCCGGCTTCGCAGCGCGGTTTTGCGCCAACCGTCAATGGTGTTGCCTACAGTACGGCATTGCTGACCATACGCCAGCGCGGGGTGGTGATACATGAGTCGACCGTGCAACCCGGGCCGTTCGAAATCAGCGACCTGTATGCCAACGGTTTCAGCGATGACCTGCATGTGACCCTCAGGGAGGCCGATGGTAACCAGCGAACATTCATCGTGCCTTATCAGGCGGCACCCCTGGCTCTGCGCCCAGGTGCCAGTCGTTTTGATTTCAGCGTCGGGCGCTGGCGCGATGGCTTGGGCGGCAGCGGGCCGGAACATGTGCAGGGCAGCTGGCAGCAGGGCGTGAGCAACCGGTTCAGTGTCCATGCCGGCCTGCTTGGCGCCGATGGCTACCAGTCGGGGGCGCTGGGGGCAACCCTGAACAGTCGCCTGGGTGCCGTGGCGTTGACCCTGCTGCACTCACGTACAGACCAGGCCTGGCAGAGGCAGTCCGACGGTCAGGCGCTGCGCCTGAGCTGGCGCCAGGTGATGGCCGCGTCGATGACCGATCTGAGCGCCAATCTGACCAGCAGTAGCCTGGACTACTACGGTTTCAACGACGTTGCCCGTCTGCAGCGCGACAACGGGCGCAACCTGCACGATCAGGCCTCTGCGCGCCTGCGCGGGAGCCTTGCCGTCAGCCAGGGATTGGGGGGGCAGGGTGGCCGCCTGAGGCTGCAGGCCACACGTACACAAAACTGGCGGCAAGCGGGGAGCGATTTGAGTTACTCGCTCGGCTACTTCAATCACTATGGTTCGCTGGGTTATGGCCTTACGGCCAGTCGCGAGCAGTACTCATCGGCGGGGCAGCGCAATCATTTCGGCCTGAGCTTGAGCTTGCCGCTCGGTGAAGCCCGGCGCAGTTCGTTGAGCAGCAGCCTGAACAGCGATGGCCAGGGCCAGCGCACGACCAACACCCGGCTCAGTACCACGGCAGGTGAGTACAGCGAATGGAGCTACGGCCTGGGCGTTGCCACCGGGCATGATCAGCAACAAAACACTGTCGGTCTGGACGCCAATCTACTCTACAGCGGCCCGGTCGCGGAGTTCAGTGGCGCGTTAACCCAGCACAGCGATTATCGTCAGGCCTCCCTGGGCGTTCGTGGTGCGCTGGTCGGCCATGCTGGAGGAGTGACAGCTGCGCAGTCACTTGGCGAGAGCTTTGCCATTGTGCACGCGCCGGGGGCAGCGCACGCGCGGCTCAAACAGGCGCCGCAGGTACGCCTTGATACTCGCGGTTATGCCGTCCTGCCGCAATTGACACCCTATAGTCTCAACACCGTAGAACTGGACCCCAAAGGCACGTCGCAGGATGTCGAACTGCAGATCAGCAGCCAGCAAGTGGTGCCGCGCGCCGGTGCTGCGCCGTTGCTGTATTACCCCACCCGTAGCGGGCGCAGCGCTGTGATCGACGCACGCTTGGCTGACGGTGGCGCCTTGCCGTTCGCTGCCCAGGTGCTGGATGAGTCTGGCGATGAACTGGGAATGGTCGGGCAGGGTAGCCGCCTGCATGTGCGGGGCGTCAATGAGCAGGGGCGCTTGCAGGTACGTTGGGGCGAAAGTGTGCAGCAACAGTGCTTCCTGACCTACCAGCTGGCCGGTGCCCAGCCGACTGACGCTGCACCGGTGCGCTTGTCGGCGACCTGCGAGCACGCCGCTGATGATCGGTCGCGGTCACTGTTATGAAGGTTCAACCTATCTGCTGCGCGGCTTATAGCCAAAACCAATCAGCAACATGAGCTTTGCCAATGAGCATTGAGCGAATGTATTAGCTACGATTCTCCCATCAGATTTTTCAACCCCCTGAAGGAGAGTCACTCATGCCTATCATCAACAGCCAGGTAAAACCGTTCAAAGCCACTGCTTACCACCAGGGCAAGTTCGTCGAAGTGTCTGAAGCCGACCTCAAGGGCAAATGGTCCGTCGTATTCTTCTACCCGGCCGACTTCACCTTCGTCTGCCCGACCGAGCTGGGCGACCTGGCCGACAACTACGCCGAGTTCAAGGATCTGGGTGTAGAAATCTACGGCGTGTCGACCGACACCCACTTCACCCACAAAGCCTGGCACGACACCTCGGACACCATCGGCAAGATCCAGTACCCGCTGATCGGTGACCCGACTCACGTGATCTCGCGCAACTTCGACGTGCTGATCGAAGAAGCCGGTATCGCTGACCGTGGCACCTTCGTGATCAACCCTGAAGGCCAGATCAAGATCGTTGAACTGAACGACGGCGGTGTTGGCCGTGACGCCAGCGAACTGCTGCGCAAGATCAAGGCTGCCCAGTACGTTGCTGCCCACCCAGGCGAAGTCTGCCCGGCCAAGTGGAAAGAAGGCGAAGCCACTCTGGCGCCATCGCTGGACCTGGTCGGCAAGATCTAAGACCGTGAGCCAGCCGAGGGCGGTGGTCTACCGCACCTGACGTTGTCACCGCCCCGCAAAACGCCCGGGCGCTTTCGCCCGGGCGTTGTTATTTCTACCGTTTGAAAAAGGAATCGCCCGTATGTTGGACGCCACGCTTAAAACTCAGTTGAAAGCCTACCTGGAGCGGGTCACTCAGCCGATCGAGATCGTTGCTTCCCTCGACGACGGCGCGAAGTCCCGCGAATTACGCGACCTGCTGGTGGAAATTGCCAGCCTGTCCAGCCTGATTACCTTGCGTGAGGACGGCAGCGACGTGCGTCGTCCCTCGTTCTCGCTCAACCGCCCGGGGGGCGACATCAGCCTGCGCTTTGCCGGCATCCCCATGGGCCATGAATTCACCTCGCTGGTGCTCGCCCTGCTGCAGGTCGGCGGTCATCCGTCCAAGGCCAGCTTGGAGATGGTCGAGCAGATCAGCGCCCTTAAAGGTGAGTTCAGCTTTGAAACCTACTTCTCGCTGTCGTGCCAGAACTGCCCGGATGTAGTCCAGGCGCTGAACCTGATGGCGGTGCTCAACCCCAATATCCGCCATGTCGCCATCGACGGCGCGCTGTTCCAGGCCGAAGTGGAATCGCGCAAAGTCATGGCCGTGCCGAGTGTCTACCTCAACGGCGAAGTGTTTGGCCAGGGCCGCATGGGGCTGGAAGAGATCCTCGCCAAGCTCGATACCAGTGCCGGTGAACGCCAGGCCGAGAAAATCAACGCCAAGGGCGCCTTTGACGTACTGGTGGTGGGCGGTGGCCCCGCGGGTGCGGCAGCGGCGATCTACGCTGCGCGTAAAGGCATCCGTACCGGCGTGGCGGCAGAACGTTTCGGCGGTCAGGTGCTCGACACCATGGCTATCGAAAACTTCATCTCGGTACAGGAAACCGAAGGCCCGAAACTGGCCATGGCCCTGGAAGAACACGTTAAACAGTACGACGTCGACATCATGAACCTGCAGCGCGGCGAAGCGCTGATTCCGGCCACCGATGGCGGCCTGCACGAAGTGCGCCTGGCTAGTGGCGCTTCGCTCAAGGCCAAGACCGTGATCCTGGCCACCGGTGCGCGCTGGCGTGAAATGAACGTGCCGGGCGAGAAGGAATACCGCAGCCGTGGCGTGGCCTACTGCCCGCACTGCGATGGCCCGCTGTTCAAAGGCAAGCGTGTGGCGGTGATCGGTGGCGGCAACTCGGGCGTGGAAGCGGCTATTGACCTGGCCGGTATCGTTGCCCAAGTGACGCTGATCGAGTTCGACAGCCAGTTGCGTGCAGATGCCGTATTGCAGCGCAAACTGCACAGTCTGCCGAACGTGAAAGTGATCACCAGTGCACTGACTACCGAAGTGCTGGGTGATGGCGAGAAGGTCAATGGTCTGCGCTACAAGGATCGCAACAGTGACGAACTGCATGACATCGCGCTGGAAGGGATCTTCGTGCAGATCGGCCTGCTGCCCAACACCGACTGGCTCAAAGGCACGCTCGAACTGTCGCCGCGTGGTGAGATCATTGTCGATGCCCGTGGCCAGACCAACCTGCCGGGCGTGTTTGCCGCAGGCGACGTGACCACCGTGCCGTACAAGCAGATCGTGATTGCGGTAGGCGAGGGGGCCAAGGCGTCACTGGCAGCCTTTGATCACCTGATCCGGACTTCGGCACCAGCCTGATACGTCAAATCGCGGGGCAAGCCCGCTCCCACAGGGTTAGGAAAAACCTGTGGGAGCGGGCTTGCCCCGCGATTACATTCTCAAGCCGAACGCTCCCCGACACAGGCACGCCGATACTCTCCAGGCGTCACTCCATAAGCCTGCTTGAACTGCCGGTTCAGGTGGCTCTGATCAGAAAACCCCAACGCAAAGGCCACGTTGAACGGCAAGCAGTCGCTTTTCAGCAGTTCCCGCGCCCGACTCAGGCGCCGTTGCTTGAGCCAGGCATGCGGTGGCAGGCCGGTGGCCTGACGGAACACCCTGGCGAAGTGAAACGGCGAGAGGTTGACCGATTCGGCCAGCTCTTGCAGTGAGGGCGGGTAGGCCAGGCGACTGTCCATCAGCTCCTTGGCCCGGGCCACGGCGCAGGGTTCGTTGCCCGGCTGACGGACGCTGGCCATACCGCCGACACGGCCATGGCGCTGCACCAGTAGCAACACCGCCTCGCGCCAGGTAGTCTGTTGCTCCAGCGCACTGGCACCGTGTTCCGCCGAACAGTGCAACCAGCTGAACGCCTTGGCCAGTTGCGGGTCGTGCAGAACGCTGGCCTCGAAGCTGGGCATACCGTCGCGTTTGAGTTCCAGTTCGTCCAGTACCCCGGTGATGCGTTCGCTGTCCGGATAAAAACCGCGGTAGCGCCAGCCTTGCTCATGGGCCTTTGCCCCGGTGTGCAATTCATCGGGGTTGATCAGCACCATGCTGCCCACCGGCGCCAGGTGTTCACTGCCGCGGTGCCAGAAACGCTGGGCACCGGATTCGATGATGGTGATCACATAGCCTTCATGCACATGAGGAGCAAAGCGCTGCTGGAAATACCTGGCGTGCAGCATCTCGATATCGCCAAGTGCTGGCGCTTGCCAGAAGCGGGTCTGTTCCTGCGGCGCAAGGTTCATGGATTGCCGTTCAACCACCAGCGAAAGACGAAGAAGAAAGCCATGCTCACCAGCATGCTGATCAGGGTGCTGCGGGTCAACAATACCAGCACTACTGCGACCACCGAACCCAGCAGGTAGGGATTGGCCAGGCTCAGGTCGAGCTGATGGCCGGGCAGGAAAATGATCGGCCCGCAGATTGCCGTGAGCATGCCCGGCACGGCAAACCCCAGAAACTGGCGCGCGTTGGAACTCAGGCGCAGCGGCAGACGCGGTTCGAGAAAGGCGTAACGGTTGAGGAACACCAGCAACCCCATACCGATAATCAAGGCAAAGATCATGCGCGTGCTCCGCTGAACTTCTGACAGATGAAGCCGGCGCTCATGCCCAGCAGACCGGCCGCCACCAGACCGGTTTCCCAGTGCCAGAAGCTGAACAGCACCGAACTGAACAACGACACCGCGACGCAGACCACAGTGGGCAGGTTGCGCACCAGTGGCGCGATCAGTGCGACGAAGGTGGCGACAATGGAAAAGTCCAGGCCCAGTTGATCCAGGTGCGGGATGTTCTGGCCAAGGATGATGCCGGCCAGGGTGAACAGGTTCCAGGCAATATAGAACGTCAGGCCCACCCCGAGGGCGTACCAGCGATTGAACTGCTGCTGGTCATACTGGCTGGTGAGGGCGAAGAACTCGTCGGTCAGCAGAAAACCCAGGCCCAGCCGCCAGCGGGTTGGTAGCCCGGAGAGCACCGGGCGCATCGACAGGCCGTAGAGCAAGTGCTGCGAAGTCAGCAGCAGGGTCGTCAAGAGGATCGAGAACAGGTTGGCCCCGCCCTTGATCATGCCGATCGCCACCAGCTGGGCGGCGCCGGCAAACACAATGGCTGACAGGCCCTGGCCTTCCCACGGCGTGAGGTCGGCTTCGATGGCCATGGAGCCGGCCAGCAGCCCCCAGGGGGCAACGGCCAGGGACAATGGCAGGATGGCAATGGCGCCCTGGATAAAGGCTTGGCGGGCGAACGGTGGACTGGACATGGAAATATGCAGTTACTGAACAAGGTTGCACAGCATGCCAGAGCTGCGCGCAGGTGACTTGAACGATCTTGCTGTCCAGGGTCACCTTTGCCAAGTCAAGGTTCAGTGCTGGCTGCTGAGTAAGCGCTGACTGACCGAGAAGCAACCGTTGAGGTCCACCGCTTTCTTCCAGTACCACTGACGATGCACCGGATCGCTGTTGCCCTGCAGCCGGTAGACTTCAGCCTGGAAGTCACGCTGGCGTCCCCACTGCATGGCCAGGCCCTGGGGCTGCTCACGGTTGCACAGCAGGCGCTCGGCAGGTTGCGGATAGTAAGCGGCGAAGCGGCTGGCCGCGCTCGGGATGTTTTCCAGGTCCTTGGCAAACGCAGCGCTCTGGCGGTAGTCCGGGCACCAGGCCTCGATCCCCAGGGCGGCGGGTGCAAAGCCCTGGTCCAGGCTGGTCTGCAGCAGTGGGCAGGCAATTGCCGGAACCTGTTCAGCGGGCAGGTAGGTCATGTAGTAGAGCGCCAGGCGGTAGCGGGCCACCGGATGCTCCAGCTCCACGGCTTTGTTCAACAGGCTCACCGCCGGGGCCAGACTGCGGCCCATGGCCCGGCCCTGTTGCGCGAGGTCCTGGTCGGTGGTGCTGGTCTTGAGGCTGAAACCGCTGATCTGCTGGTCGGCTTGCTCCAGAAGGGTCAACGCCTGGCGGTACAGCAGGTCGGCGTGGGGATCGATTGGCGGGCTGTCGGCCAGGGCGCAGGCAGGAGTAAGTGCCACCAGCAATACACTTAGAAAGCGTGCGCGTAGCAGGGGGAAAACACTTGAGAGGGGTATCTGACGGGTGCGCATCAAGCAGTTAGCAGGCTGGTGATTTTCAGGGTTCAATCCGACTGTCCATAGTGGGGCTCGAAGGGGCCTGGGGGAAAGTCGGACATTCTAACCGTTGTAGGACCGGTCTCGAAAGCCACGAAGCCTCAGGGCCAGAGCACATGGAGATTGTAAAGCAGGCCCGCTGCGGCGATCAGCAGTAGCACAATACCGCTGGTCAGGCTGATCAAGCGCTGGCGCTGCGGGGTTGCCAGTTTGCTGGTCAAGAGGATGTACAGACTCAATATGGCCAAATCCATTACGGTCCAGAGCAGCGAAAGTAGTAACAGGCTGTGACTTGTGTCAGTCGTGACCTGGATGAACTGCGGGAAAAACGCCACGAAAAACAGGATGTCTTTCGGGTTCGACAGGCCGATGGCAAAGCCTTTCCACAGACTACCCCGTGTGCTGGCAGTGACGACGGCATCGGCCTTTTGTGCCAGTGTCTGACGCAGGCTGGCAATGGCCAGGTAGCCGATGAACAGGCAGCCCACCAGGCTCAGTGCTGTCAGCAAATGCGGGGCGATGGCGGCACTGGTGAGAATCAGGCCGGCAGCCAGGGCAATCAGCACCAACGAAGCGCCGTTGGTACCGACGGCGGTCATCAGGGCCTGGCGGCGACCGGCGCTGGCAGCGGTGTTGACGACCAGGGCAACGACCGGCCCCGGCGTGGCGATCAACAGCGTAACGGTCAATGCATAGGTCAACAGCAGGGCGGTGTTCATCAATGGCGCTCAGCAGCAAGGAGATGGCCGGGCATTCTCGACAGCCCCTGCAACCTTGTAAAACGCCTGTTGTTATGGCTTTCTATTAGTTTTACTCATGCTTAAGGGCGACCATGTCCGAACGAATTCCTGCGCTGCAGGCCCTGCGGGCTTTCGAGGTGGCGGCGCGCTATGGCTCCTTTACCCGGGCAGCCCAGGAACTGGCGCTGACACAAGGGGCTATCAGCCATCACATCAAGACCCTTGAGGGGCTGTTCGACTGCGCTTTGTTCGAACGTCGTGGCCCGAAACTGTCGCTTACCGAGCCGGGGCGCTTGCTGGCCCAGGAGCTGAAAGTCGGGTTCAAAATCATCGAAAATGCCTGCGGGCTGCTCAAACAGGACCGCAATGGCATTCGTCTGAAGGCGCCATCGACCCTGACCGTGCGCTGGTTGCTGAAGGTACTCGAGCAGTTTCGCCAGCAGGATTTACACCGCCGTGTGCAGCTGTCCAGCGTGTGGATGGATATCGATCACGTCGATTTCTACAGCGAACCTTTCGAGGCCGCGATTCTGCTGGCTGACGGGCGTTTTGCCGCCGAGGTCGACAGCCTCAAGCTGTTTGACGAGTGGTTGGTACCGGTGTGCAGCCCGGAACATCAGGCTGCAGCAGCGCGGGACCTGAACGCCTTGAACCGCCTTGAGCTGTTGCACTGCTCGGCAGACCGCCGCGATTGGCGGCGCTGGCTGACGCGCCTGGGTGCGGCGCAGGTGACGATCGACCGTGGCCAGCTGTTCGACACCCTCGACCAGGGTATCAGCGCTGCCCAGCAGGGGGCGGGTATCGCCGTGGTCGATTTGCTGTTGGCCCAAGGCGAGCTCGACAGTGGCCGCTTGGTCATGCCTTTCCCCCAGGCCGTGGCCACCACCGAGGGTTACTACCTGACCTGGCCAAAGTCCAGCCCCCAGGCCCGGCATGTACGGGTGTTGGGTGAATTTCTGCGTGCCCGGGTGCCGCAACCGCCCTTGCACGGGGTTGATTATTTGTATGACTAATAGCTGTGCGGCACGTAGCGCTGATGTTCAGCAAACACCCGCTCAGCCATGAAGTCGATGAACACCCGCAAGCGTGTCGGCATCTGCCGACCGGACGGCCACAGCAGGTAGAAGCTGCCGCGTCGCTCCAGGTAATCGTCGAGCACGGTGACCAGCTCACCTTTAGCCAGTTGCTGGCGCACAGTGAAGTCCGGCAAGCAGGTAATGCCACGGTCGCGCATGGCAAAGCAGACCCGGGTTTCGACATGGTTGCAGACCATCGACACCGGGATCTCATAGTCGCGTTCGGACGCTTCGCGGCGTAACGGCCAGCGCTCGAGTTTGCCGCTGCTGGGGAAGCGATAGTGCAGGCAGGTGTGGCGGGTCAGGTCATCAGGGTGGCGTGGGGTGCCGCAACGTTGCAGGTAACCGGGCGACGCCACCAGCAGGTGGTGGAAGTGGCCGAGGAATTTCGCCTGCAGGCGTGAATCCGAAGGGGTACCGCCGCGCATCACTACGTCGAAGCCTTCGCCGATGATATCGACCATGCGGTCGCTGAAATCCAGGTCCAGTTCGATTTCCGGATACAGCGCCATGAACTCACTCAAGGCCGGCATCACCAGGGCCGTGACCTGCGGCAGGCTGATGCGCAGGCGGCCGCGCGGCGTTTCGTTTGATTGCAACAACTCAAGCTCGACGGATTCAATTTCGGTGAGGATGCGCCGGCTGCGTTCGAGAAACACCATACCCTCGGCGGTGAGGGTGATGCTGCGGGTGCTGCGGTGAAACAGGCGCACTCCCAGGCGCGATTCCAGACGCGCAACCCGTTTGCCAACGGCTGAGGCACTTACCCCCAGAGACTGGGCGGCAGCGACAAAACTGCGGGTTTCGGCCACCCGGACAAACACCACGAAACCATTGAGGCTATCCATCTGAAACTCCTATTGCGGACATCTATGTCCTGGATGTGCGGAATACTACCCGTCTTTTTCCGTAGTAGCCGCCGCCCGTAAAGTTGCCCTGGTCTTTTGCCCAGGAGTTTCACCATGACTCAGATGAGTTGCACCGCCGCCCCGGCAGCGCCCGGAATGATCGAACAACCGTTGCCGCTCAGCGGCTTGTTGGCCCTGGCCATGACCGGCTTCATTGCCATCCTCAGCGAAACCTTGCCCGCCGGCCTGCTTGGGCAGATCTCGGCAGGTATGCAGATCAGCGAGGCCATGACCGGGCAACTGGTCACGGTCTATGCCCTGGGCTCGTTGCTCACCGCCATTCCGCTGGTGACCCTGACGCAGGGCTGGCGCCGGCGTCCGGTGTTGTTGCTGGCGATTGCCGGCTTTTTGCTGTTCAACACCCTGACTGCCGTGTCGCAATCCTACCTGCTGACCCTGGTGGCGCGCTTCATGACCGGCGTCGCCGCCGGCCTGGCCTGGGGGGTGATCGCCGGACATGCACGGCGTATGGTCAGCCCCGCTCAACAGGGGCGTGCCATGGCGGTGGCCATGATCGGTGCGCCGGTGGCCCTGTCGCTCGGGGTGCCGGCCGGTACCTGGCTGGGAGAGCTGCTCGGCTGGCGGATGACCTTTGCCCTGGTCTCGGTTGCAACCTTGGGTCTGGTGGTCTGGGTGTTGTGCAAAGTGCCGGACTTCGAGGGCCACAAGCCGGGTCAGCGCCCAGGTGTGTTGCACGTGTTGCGCACGCCTGGGGTATTGGCGGTGTTACTGGTGATTTTCACCTGGATCCTGGCTCACAACGTGCTGTACACCTACATCGTCCCGTTCCTCGCTGCGGCGGGGCTGGCCGCGAGTACCGGCCTGGTGTTGCTGACGTTCGGCATCGCTGCCCTGGCCGGTATCGCCCTGGTCGGCGCCTGGGTCGACCGGCACTTGCGCAATCTGGTGCTGTCGAGCCTGATCGGCTTTGCCACGGTGGCGCTGGTGCTGGGGTTTGTCGGTCAGTCGGCGCTGCTGGTGTTTGTCAGCGTAGCCCTCTGGGGACTGACTTACGGCGGCGCGCCGACTTTGCTGCAAACCGCCAGCGCCGATGCCGCCGGGGAGGGTGTCGATGTCGCCCAGTCGATGCTGGTCACCGTGTGGAATCTGGCCGTTGCCGTTGGCGGCCTGCTCGGCGGGCTGTTACTGACGCATTGGGGCGTGGCTAGTTTCACCTGGGTGTTGTTGCTGCTGATCGGTCTGGCCCTGCTGATTACCGGTAGCGCCCATCGCCATGGCTTTGCGCCGGGCGCGCGGGTGGCTGGCTAAGGTAGAATCGCTGCTCAGTCAGCAGGTTTCGAGGTTGCAGCGGTGGAGTTACAGCAGGGCTTTGTCCTGACCCGGCATTGGCGTGACACCCCGGCAGGCACCTGTGTCGAGTTCTGGCTGGCCACCGATCAGGGCCCGCGTCGTTTGCGCTTGCCGCTGCAAACCTCCGTGGCCTTCATTCCCGCAGCCCACCGCCAGCAGGCCCAGAGCGTGCTGCGCGGCGAGCGCGGGGTAGAGCTGCGGCCACTTGAGCTGCGCGACTTCGAACAACGGCCCGTGCTGGGCCTGTACTGCCGTCAGCATCGCCAGTTGATACAGCTGGAGAAGCGCCTGCGCGCTGCCGGGGTGCAGGTTTACGAAGCCGACATTCGTCCGCCCGAACGCTACCTGATGGAGCGTTTCATCACCGCTCCGGTCAGTTTCAGTGGCACCCCGGACGAACAGGGAGTAGTGCAGGACGCCCAGCTTAAACCTGCACCCGACTACCGCCCGAGGCTGAAACTGGTATCGCTCGACATCGAAACCACCGAGCGCGGCGAGTTGTACTCGATTGCCCTGGAAGGCTGCGGTCAACGCCAGGTGTACATGCTCGGCCCGGCCAACGGCGATGCCACTGGCATCGATTTCGACCTTGAATATTGCGACACCCGTGCGCAATTGCTGGAGCGCCTGAACCACTGGCTGGCGTTGCACGATCCCGATGCGATCATTGGCTGGAACCTGGTGCAGTTCGACCTGCGCGTACTGCAGGCTCACGCCCAGCAACTGCAGGTCCCGCTTTGTCTGGGGCGTGAGGGCGAGCCAATGGAGTGGCGCGAACATGGCAGCCGTGCGCACTTTTTTGCCGGCGCCACTGGGCGTTTGATCATCGACGGTATCGAGGCGTTGCGCTCGGCGACCTGGAGCTTCCCTTCGTTCAGCCTGGAGAACGTCGCCCAGACCCTGCTCGGCGAGGGCAAGGCGATCGACACGCCGTACCAGCGCATGGATGAAATCAACCGCATGTTCGCCGAGGACAAGCCCGCCCTGGCGCGCTACAACCTCAAGGACTGCGAACTGGTCACGCGTATTTTCGCCAAGACCGAACTGCTCACCTTCCTCCTGGAGCGGGCCACGGTCACCGGCTTGCCGGCCGACCGTAGCGGTGGTTCGGTCGCTGCATTTTGCCATCTGTACATCCCCTTGATGCACCGCCAGGGTTTTGTTGCGCCAAACCAGGGTGAGCGACCCGATGAGGCAAGCCCCGGCGGCTTCGTCATGGACTCACGGCCTGGCTTGTACGAATCGGTGCTGGTGCTCGATTACAAGAGCCTGTATCCGTCGATCATCCGCACCTTCCTCATCGACCCGCTGGGTTTGATCGAGGGCCTGCGTGAACCGGGTGACGAGACCTCGGTACCCGGCTTTCGCGGCGCCCGCTTTTCCCGCAGCCATCACTGTCTGCCAGCGATTGTCGAACGGGTCTGGCAAGGGCGCGAGACTGCCAAGCGCGAACATAACGCGCCGTTGTCACAGGCGTTGAAGATCATCATGAATGCGTTCTACGGCGTGCTGGGCTCCAGTGGTTGCCGCTTCTTCGATCCACGTCTGGCTTCATCGATCACCCTGCGCGGCCACGAGATCATGCGCCGCACCCGTGAGCTGATCGAGGCCCAGGGTTATGCGGTGATCTATGGCGACACCGATTCCACCTTCGTCTGGCTCAAGAGCGCCCACAGCGAAGCCGATGCCGAGGTGATCGGACGGCGCCTGGTGCAGCAGGTCAACCAGTGGTGGCGCGAGCATTTACGCGACAGCTACGACCTGGACAGTGCCCTGGAGCTGCAGTACGAGACCCACTACAAGCGCTTCCTGATGCCGACCATCCGCGGTGCCGAGGAGGGCAGCAAGAAGCGCTATGCCGGCCTGGTGCAGCGCGGTGACGGGCACGAAGAGATGGTCTACAAGGGGCTTGAAAGTGTGCGTACCGACTGGTCGCCACTGGCCCGGCAATTCCAGCAGGAGCTGTACGAACGCATCTTTCGTCGCCAGCCCTACCAGGCCTATGTGCGCGAATATGTGCGCCAGACCCTGGCCGGGGAGCTGGATGAGTTGCTGATCTATCGCAAGCGTCTGCGCCGGCCGCTGGCTGACTATCAACGCAACGTGCCGCCGCATGTACGGGCGGCGCGCATGGCTGACGACTTCAACCAGCGCCAGGGCCGACCCCGGCAGTACCAGAACGGTGGCTGGATCAGCTATGTGATCACCGTGGCCGGCCCCGAGCCGTTGGAGACCCGGCATTCGGCCATTGACTACGACCACTACCTGACGCGGCAACTGCAACCGGTGGCCGATGCCATCCTGCCGTTTGTGCAGGATGACTTTACTGCGTTGATCGATAAGCAGATGGGCCTGTTCTAACAGCAATGACACCTGTGGGAGCGGGCTTGCCCCGCGATGCGATGTGGCTGACAGTCCGCAATCGCGGGGCAAGCCCGCTCCTACCCGCCGCGAACCAACCACAGGGCCAACATCAGCCACGCCGCCGCAGCCAGAGCGGTGATCGTGCGTACGTGGTTCCAGCGATTCCAGCTCGGTACATAACGGTGCCAGGCCGCTGCCGCCTCACTGCTGGCCGGGTCGAGGCGTGCCAGTGCCTGGTTTTTCGGCACGTTGAACAGCATCGTCACGACGATATTGCCCGCCAGGTACAGGCCGCTACCAATGGCCATGCACAAACTGCCTGGCAACGGCCAGCGCTGGTAAGCCCAGATCAGCAAGCCGACGCTGGTCAACGCCGTGCCAAGGAACAAGGCCAGGAACAGGCGGTTGAGCACCACTTGATTGATGGACTGCATGGCCGCCACGGCACTGTGTTCGGGGATACGCTCCAGCGCTTTCATGACGAAGTTGGAGAAGGCGAAGAACAACCCTCCCATCAGGCCACAACCCAGGGCCGTGGCCAGGATCAGCAACAACAGCAAGGCATCGACAACGCTCATGGTCCGGTCCTTCAGTAGCGGCAGGGGCAGGCGTGGCTGACAGCCATCAGCTATCCTCAGATTCAGATGTCAGCCTGTTCTGGACATGCCCAAGGCCGTACATGGAAATCGGAAGTTACCTTTGAGCTGTCCACGGATTTCGTCCTGTAGTTTAGGCTCGCACCTCGGATCTTTCGTCGCGATCTGTAGTCTTTGATGCATGGAATTTGAAGGAGATGCGCATGCTCGTACGGTCACTGACCTTTGCCACCTTGCTGGCCATAGTTGCCGGCCCAGTCTTCGCTGACAACAGTGATCCCAAACCGCTGGACCTGGATCTGTACAAGGCCCGTCCGTTGATTGTCATTGCGCCCAGTACTGCGGACCCGACCCTGCGTGCCTTGAACCAGGCGCTGGAAGACCCGGCCACCAAGGCTGCGTTCCAGGAGCGCAACCTGGTGCTGTACAGCATTGCCGGCATGATGGGCAAACGCGAAGGCAAGGACCTCGACCAGCAGACGACCATGGCGTTGATCCGTCAGTTCAGGTTCAGCGCCGCCGACACTGTCGTTACCCCGGTGGTGCTGGTGGGCAAGGATGGCGTACAGCATCGGATAGCACACACAGGCACCCTTGAACCCAAGGCGATCTTTGACGCCGTAGACGCCTTGCCGGCCGAAGAAAAAGCCATCGTCGCCCCGACCGTGGCAGAACAGAAACAGGCCGCCACCACCCCGGCTAAAGAAGGCAAACCGGCTAAACCCGCCAAACCGGCCAAGCCGCTGCCACCGCCCAAGCCACTGGAAGACTGAGGCTGATCAACTGCCGGTCTTGACCTGACTCCACACCCGGGTGCGCACCCGCTCAAGCTTTAGCGGCAAGGGTTCGAGCGGGAACAGGGTGTCGAGCACCGCTTGCGGCGGGTACACCGTGGGGTTGTCGCGGATCTTGGTATCGACCAGGTCGGTCGCGTCCTTGTTGGCATTCGGGTAGCCCAGGTAGTTGGTCGAGGCGGCGATGACCTCGGGCCTGAGCATGTAGTTGATGAACGCCAGACCCTGTTGCGGATTCGGCGCATGCTTGAGCAGCACCATGTTCTCCAGCCACATTGGCGCACCTTCGCGCGGGATGCTGTAGCGCAGCTGGCGGCCGTTGCCGGCATTCTCCGCACTGAGCTTGGCCTCGAACACACCGCCGGACCAGCCCAGTACTACGCAGACATTACCGTTGGCCAGGTCGGAGATGAACCGCGACGAGTCGAAGTAGCGGATATGCGGGCGCAGCTTGAGTAACAGCGCTTCGGCCTTGCGGTAGTCGTCCGGGTTCTTGCTGTTGTAGGGCAGACCCAGGTAGTGCAGGGCGATGGGAATGATCTCGTTCGGGGCATCGAGCATGGCCACCCCGCATTCGCTCAGCTTGGCCAGGTTGGCCTCGTCGAAAATCAATGCCCAGGAGTCCACCGGGGCCTGTTCGCCGAGCAAGGCTTTGACCTTGTCCTGGTCATAACCGATGCCGGTGGTACCCCACATGTAGGGGGCGGCGTAGCGGTTGCCGGGGTCGTTGCTCTGCAGCTTGGCGAGCATCTGCGGGTCGAGGTGGGGGAAGTTGGGCAGCTGGCTGCGATCAAGCTCGGCCAGTACGCCGGCCTTGATCAGGTTGGGCAGCAGGTCGCCGCTGGCGAACACCACGTCATAGCCGCTGCGCCCGGCCATCAACTTGCCCTGCATCACGTCGCTGTTGTCGAACACGTCATAAACCGGGGCGATGCCCGAGGCCTGCTGGAATTCCTTGGTGGTGTTCGGCGCGATGTAGTCGTACCAGTTGTAGATGTGCACGCTGGGCGTGGCAGCTTCTCCTGCCTGAACGCCGGCAGTACACAGCAATGCGGCCAGGGCCAGGGCCAGGGCCAGGGGTAAGCAGCGGATCGGCTTCATGGGGACACTCCAGGATTCTTGTTGTTGTCAGGCAGTGTTAGGGAATCAACAGCTCGCGGCGCCCGTCAGGGTGCTCGATCCGTGTACCCGGCAGTAGCAGGCGGCGGTCTTTGAGGTAGTCGTAGTCGCGGCGGGCGAGTTGCAGTTGCTCGAGGTCCAGCTCGATCTGTTGGCGGCACGATTCGCGGCCGGCTTCGAACAGCACGCGGCCAAAGGGATCGACCGCGGCGCTGCCACCGGCGAACAGCAGCCCACCGTCTCCTGCGCCGACCCGATTGACCATCACCGCGAAGGCCTGGTTTTCCTGGGCACGGGCCATGATCGCGGTACGGTGCACCGGGCCGTAGGGGTCCATGTTGCCGTTGCTGACGATGATCAGGTCGACACCCAGCTGGCCCAAGGCGCGGCTGCTCTCTGGCAGTTCGATGTCGTAGCAGATCAACAGACCGATGCGCAGGCCTTTCCAGCATGCGCTGGCGTAACGGTCACCGGGCTGGAACAGTCCACGCTCGGACGGCCACAGGTGAGTCTTGCGATAAGACAGGGCGATGCCTTCGGGGGTCAGCAGCACCGAGGTGTTGTAGTAAACGCCGTCGGCCTGTTCGGCAATACCGATCACCACCGCCACATCGCGTTCGCACACTGCCTGCTGGACCGCTTGCACGGCCGGGCCATGCAGCGGTTCGGCAACCAGCGGCAGCTGCTCGGCGCTGGCAAAGCCCATCAGTTGGGTTTCCGGAAACACCAGCAGGTCGGTGTCGGCCTTGCAGCTGGCAATGGCCTCCAGCGTGCGTTGCAGGTTGTAGGCGGTATCGCCGTCGCGGCCATCAATCTGTATCAGTTCGATCTTCATCGCGGTTCCTTGTGCAGAGCTGGAACCGAGTATGCGCGGCCGGTTGCTGGCCGCACATTACTGCGATGGAGTAACCCTCAGTGGTTATTGGCCTGCTGCAGGTCGTAGCTCACGGGCGAAATGCTCGATGGCCAGTACATAACCATGAGTGCCGAATCCGGCCAGCACGGCCTTGGCCACCAGTGAGACATAGGAGTGATGGCGGAAAGCTTCACGCCGGTGCACGTTGGAGATGTGCACTTCGACCACCGGTACTTCGGCGGCGATCAACGCGTCATGGATGGCCACCGAGGTGTGGGTCCAGGCGCCGGGGTTGATGACGATGCCGTCAACCCGCCCACGGGCCTGGTGAATCCAGTCGATCATCTGGCCTTCGTGGTTGCTTTGCTGGAATTCCAGGGTCAGTTCCAGGCGGCTGGCCGCCTGTTGGCACAGGGCATGGACGTCGGCGAGGGTTTCGCGGCCATAGACCTCGGGCTGGCGCAGGCCGAGCATGTTCAGGTTGGGGCCGTTGAGCACGAGCAGGGTGGTCATGGCTGAAGGTCTCCAGTGAGGGTGTCGGTGATTACGATCTGGCCGCTGCGCGCGGCCTGGTTGATGGCGTCAACGATCTGCAGGTTGCGCAGGCCGTCGCGTACCGTGACCAGCGGCTGGGCCTGGCCACGGATCACCTGGCAGAAGTGCGCAAGCTGGCGCTGCAGTGGATCGGCGTGTTGCAGGCTGGCAACGGCGCTGGCGAAGGGCGTCCACCAGGAGCGATCCTGGGGTTGTTCGTAGTATTTAAGGCGCATGGTAGGAATTGACAGCGAGCCGCGGGTGCCGGCGATGACATAGCAGTCTTCGTCGTCATAGCTTGGGTAATCGAGGTTTTCCCGCGCGGTTTGTTCCCAGCTGCGGGCGCAGGCGGCGGTGTCCGAGAGCAGGAAGGTGCCCAGCGCGCCACTGGCAAAGCGCAGGCTGATGGCCACGCTGTCTTCCACGGCAAAGCCGCGCGTGGCGCTGGAGGCCTGGGCCTGCACGGCAACGATCTCGCCGCACAGCGAGCGCAGGTTGCCGATCTCGTGAATCATGTTGATCAGCACTGGCCCGCCGCCTGCCTTGCGGCGCCAGGGCGCTGCCTCGAAATAGTCGTCAGGCTTGTAGAACAATGCGCTGCCCATCACCGCCACCAGATTGCCGAGCAAGCCTTCGGCGATCAGCTCGCGGGCCTTGGCAAGGATCGCACTGTGGGCACGATGGTGCCCGACCAGCAGCCGCGCCCCGCGTTGCTCGGCAATGGCCAACAGGCGCTGGCCCTCTGCCAGGCTATGGGCCACCGGCTTTTCGATCAGCGCGGCCACGCCTTGCTCGACACAGGCCAGGGCGCCTTCGACATGCAGGTGGTTCGGGGTGGCGAGAATCACGCCGTCCGGACGCTGCTCGGCGAACAGCTCGGCCAGAGACGAGTACAGCGGCACCCCGGCGGCTGTGGCCAGTTCGGCAGCGGCCGGGGCCGGGTCGACCAGGGCGCAGAGCTGGCAGGCGTTGCTGGCCTGGATCAGTTCAACATGACGCCGACCGATCAGGCCGGCACCGGCGACGGCGATGCGTAGGGGAGTCATGGCGCTCTCATTGTTCTTGTGGGGCAAGGCAGACCGCGACGGCGGTTTTGTGAGAGGCTAATAAAAAACGCTGGGGAGATAATCGGCCAGAATGAAGAATCAGAATATGCTGCTAGCGAATAATGAGCCGTTGCTGCGCGATCTTCAGTTGTTCTGTGAAGTGGCGCGGCGCTCAAGCTTCATTGCCGCAGCAACCGAAACTGGCCTGTCGCCGGCCCATGTCAGCAAGCGCATCGCCACCCTGGAAACACTATTAGGGGTAAAACTGTTCAACCGCACCACACGGCGGGTGAGCATCACCAGCGATGGCGAGGCGGCGTTCGTCTGGGCACAGAAGATCCTCGAGAACGTCGAATCGATGTTCGAGTCATTGTCCGCAGCGCACAGCGAGCCGCGGGGTACCTTGCGGATCAGCACCAGCCTGCGCCTGGGGCGCGAGCATGTCGCGCCGATTCTGTCGCTGCTGCGCCAGCGCCATCCCAATCTGGATATCTGGCTGGAGCTGATGGACCGCCGGGTTGACCTGATTGGCGAGAACTTCGACATCGACATTCGCGTCGGTGAAGTCCAGGAAAAACACTTGATCGCCCATCGCATCGCCGAGAACAAACGGGTGCTGGCTGCCGCCCCCGATTACCTGGCGCGACGTGGGCCGGTGCGCGTGGCGGCGGAGCTGGCGCAGCACGACTGCCTGCTGTTTCGCAGCCGTGATGACCGCTTCGGGGTCTGGCGCCTGCTTGGTCCGAACGGCGCCGAGACGGTCAAGGTCACCGGGCCGATGGCGGCCAACCACAGTGACATCGTCCGCCAGTGGGCGCTGGACGGGCACGGCATCATCATGGCCTCGTACTGGGATCTGGTCGGCAACCTTGAAGATGGCTCGCTGCAGCGGGTGCTGCCGGCCTACCACCAGCCTGCGGATGTCTGGGCGGTGACGGCTGCGCGCTCAAGCAGTTCGGCCAAGGTGCGCAGTTGTGTGGCGTTTTTACGGGAGCAGTTGAGCGAGGGGCCTTATGCGTTGGCTGTGGGCGGATGATCTGGGCAATATCAGCCGCCGGATACTCAACTGATCCGTATAAATCCTATAAACCTGAATCTGTAACTCAGTACACCTCAACGCCATAGTAAGGGCCTCCGTGATGAGGTCCGAACCATGTATCAGTATGACGAGTATGACCGTGCGCTGGTGTTCGAGCGCGTGGCGCAGTTTCGCGATCAGGTGCAGCGTTTCATGGCTGGCGAACTGAGTGAAGAAGAGTTCCTGCCACTGCGCCTGCAAAACGGCCTGTACCTGCAAAAGCACGCCTACATGCTGCGTGTAGCGATTCCTTACGGCACCCTCGGTGCCCGCCAGATGCGCACCCTGGCGCGCATCGCCCGCGACTATGATCGCGGCTACGGGCATTTCACCACCCGGCAGAACATCCAGTTCAACTGGATCGAACTGGAGCAGGTGCCCGACATCCTCCAGCACCTGGCGGAGGTCGAGATGCATGCCATCCAGACCTCCGGCAACTGTGTGCGCAACATCACCACTGAAGCCTTCGCCGGCGTCGCTGCCGATGAGTTGCTCGACCCACGGCCGCTGGCCGAAATCCTGCGCCAGTGGTCGACCATCAACCCGGAATTCCTGTTTTTGCCGCGCAAGTTCAAGATCGCCATCTGCTCGGCAGTTGAAGACCGCGCGGCGATCATGATGCATGACATCGGCCTGTACCTGTACCGCGACGGCCAGGGCCAGATGTGCTTGCGGGTCATGGTCGGCGGCGGTCTGGGGCGTACGCCGATTCTCGGTCTGCAGATCCGCGAGGGCCTGCCATGGCAGCATCTGTTGTCTTATGTCGAAGCGATCCTGCGGGTCTACAACCGCCACGGTCGCCGCGACAACAAGTACAAGGCGCGGATCAAGATCCTGGTCAAGGCGTTGGGTATCGAGGCTTTCTCCCGGGAAGTCGAGCAGGAATGGCAACACATCAAGGACGGTCCGGCGCAGCTGACCATCGATGAATTCCAGCGCGTGGCCGCAGCCTTCGAACCGCCGGCGTATGCCAGTGCGGCCGACAGCGAACTCGAGTACGAAACCCACCTGGCCCAGGACCACGGGTTTGCACGCTGGGTGTCCTGCTGCGTGAAACCGCACAAGGTGCCTGGCTATGCCAGCGTGGTGCTGTCGACCAAACCGGGGGCGTCTTCGCCACCGGGCGACCTGACCGCGGCACAGATGGAAGCGGTGGCGGACTGGTCCGAACAGTTCGGCTTTGGTGAAATCCGTATCGCCCATGAACAGAACCTGATCCTCCCGGACGTACGCAAGCAGGACTTGCACGCACTCTGGCGCCTGGCCTGCGAGCGCGACCTGGGGACCGCCAATATCGGCATGCTCACCGACATCATCGCCTGTCCTGGCGGCGACTTCTGTGCCCTGGCCAATGCCAAGTCGATACCCATTGCCCAGTCGATCCAGCGCTGCTTCGAAGACCTCGACTACCTGCACGACCTGGGCGAGCTGAGCCTGAACATTTCCGGCTGCATCAATGCCTGCGGCCATCACCACATCGGCAACATCGGCATCCTTGGCGTCGACAAGAACGGCAGCGAGTGGTACCAGGTGACGCTCGGCGGCGCTCAGGGCAAGCACAGCACCTTGGGCAAGGTGATCGGTCCATCGTTTAGTGCCGACGAAATCCCGCGGGTCATCGAGCAGATCATTGCCACCTACTGCGCCTATCGCGAGCTGGACGAGCCGTTTGTCGACACCGTGCGCCGGGTTGGCCTGGAGCCCTTCAAAGAGCGGGTCTATGCCAAACGCCCCGAGGAGCTGATATGCGTAATGTGATTGCCTTGCGCAACGGCGAGCCGCAGCTGCTCGCCGAGGATGGCTGGCAACTGGTACGTGACAGTGAGTCGGCGTTGCCTGATGGCTTGCTGATACTGCCGCTTGATCTCTGGCTGGCGCGTCAGGCGTCGCAACCTGGCGGTCGCGATGGCCTGTGGTTGGGGCCGGATGACGAGGTTGAGCCGCTGCAGCCCTGGTTGGCGCAACTGCCGCTGATTGCGATTGATTTCCCCAGCTTTCGCGATGGGCGTGGCTATAGCCAGGCCTACCTGTTACGCACCCGCCTGGGCTGGCACGGCGAATTGCGCGCCATCGGCGATGTACTGCGCGATCAACTGAGCCACATGCGCCAGTGCGGTTTCGACAGTTTTGCCGTGCGCGAGGACAAGTGCGCCGAGGACGCACTCAAGGGCCTGGCAGGGATGAGTGTGCTGTACGGGCGCTCGGTGATTGAGCCGCGGCCGTTGTTTCGTCGGCGCTAAGGGTTACTCGGTGGCGCTGCCCGTTGCGGTAGCCGTAAGCTGAAACTACACCGCCAAACCGGCCCCGGTTGTGGGCGCTCTCAAGGGTGTTTGAAGTTTGCCCAGGGGCCAGGAACTCCCATTGGCATCAATATAATTGGTTGAAAATTCCTACATGAAATAAGGGTGTTTCCTGTTTGCGGGCCTTATCTGTAGGAATACCCTTGCGGCGTCTCAACTAAACGGCTGTCGCCGATGTTCAGTTCATCTCACCTTCTTTTGTGTATCGCGCGCTAGCAGCGCCGATCATCACGTCCGGTTCGCAAACCTCTCGTACTAGCGCTTGCCCTGTGATTCAGGGCAACGGAGGCGTCTGCGTGCCAGAAAGGTGCGAAAGCTGGTTAAACGCTGTGATGGAGTCTCCCTATGGCTGTAAAACGCACCTCAAAACACCTCGCCGTTTCCGGCCTGATGGTGACGCTGTTCGCCACGCTCGGCGGCTGTGCCAGTGTGGCGGTTCCTACCGAGCAGGTCGAGTTGACCCGCAATGCGGTCAGTCGTGCGGTAACCGCCGACGCGACGCAGTTTGCCCCGGTGGAAATGAAGTCGGCCCAGGACAAGCTTTACAAAGTAGAGCGTGCACTGGGTGAGCAGGACTTTGCCCAAGCGCGGCTGCTGGCTGAGCAAGCCGAAGCCGATGCCGATCTGGCCGAGCGCAAGGCGCGGGCCCTTCGGGCCCAACAGCAGCTCAAAGAAGCCCGGCAGGGTATCGAAGTGCTCAGGCAGGAAATGCTGCAAGCCCCCGACGCCATTGTTTCGCCTAGCCGATAAGGATCGTTTCCATGCAACTCAAATACCTGTTTATCGCTGTCTCTGCAGCGGGCCTGATCCTCAGCGGCTGTGGCACCACACCGGAAAATGCCGGCTTGCTGGAAGCGCGCGAACAATTCAGTGCACTGCAGAGCAAACCTGAATCCACTCGCCTGGCCGGGCTGGAAACCAAAGCGGCATTTGCCGCCTTGGGCCAGGCGGACCTTGCCTCGCTCAAGGATCGCAAGGCCCCGCAGGTCGAGCAGTTGGCGTATCTGGCCAAACAGAAAATTGCCATTGCCGAACAGACCATCGACCTGCGCAAGGCCGAAGCCGGCCTGTTGGGCATCGAGGCGCAACGTACCCAGGCGCGTCTGGATGTGCGCACCGCCCAGCTCAAGGCGTTGCAACAGCTCAATGCCAAGCAGACTGATCGCGGTGCAGTGGTCACATTCGGTGATGTGCTGTTTGATACCGGTCGTGCTGAACTCAAGGCCAGCAGCCTGCGTAACCTGGATCAGCTGACTGAGTACTTGCGCGCCAACCCTGAGCGCAAGGTGCGGGTTGAAGGCTTTACCGATTCCACCGGTGGCGATGCATTCAACCAGCAGCTGTCGGAGCGTCGCGCCGCTGCAGTCGCCAACGCGCTGCGTCGTGCCGGTGTTGCGCCGGAGCGGGTCAAGGTGGCCGGCTACGGCAAGGAGTTTCCGGTGGCTTCCAATGCCGATGCTCAGTCGCGTCAGCTCAATCGCCGCGTGGAAGTGATCATTTCTCACGGCAGCAATGCGGTCAGCGACCGCAGCTGAAGACACTACGGGCCCATCCGCGAAGGATGGGCCCGTAGTCGTTAGAACACGTGCCGCAACAACCAGTACAACCCGCCTGCCAGCACAATCGCCGCTGGCAATGTCAGCACCCAGGCCATCAGCAGGTTGAAGATGGTCCGCATCTGCAGGCCCGAGCCATTGGCAACCATGGTCCCGGCCACCCCCGAAGACAGCACATGGGTCGTCGATACCGGCAGGCCGTACATGTCCGCCGCGCCAATGGTGCACATGGCTACCAGCTCTGCAGAAGCCCCTTGAGCGTACGTCAGGTGGGTTTTGCCGATCTTCTCACCGACCGTGACCACAATCCGCCGCCAGCCGACCATGGTGCCCAGGCCCAGGGCGATGGCTACGGAAATCTTCACCCACAGCGGTATGTAGCGGGTGGCGTCGTCCAGCTGGCGCTTGAACAGTTGCAGGTTGGCCTGGGTGTCGCTGTCGAAGCGGACCAACTGGTGCTTGTCGATCAGGCGAATGGTTTCGCTGGTCAGGTACATGTCGTTACGCACGTTGGCCATGGCCTCGGCGGGTACCCGGTTCAGCGAGCCATAGCCTTCGACTTCGCTACCGATGGCGCCGGTCAGGGCGGCGAGGGCCGGAACCAGTTCAGGACTGGCTGCCGGTTGGCGGATGAATTCGGTCAGGGTTTTCCGTGGATCGGCGCTCAACAGTTGTGGAGCGCCGCGCTGCAGAGACTGCTGGGTGGCCTCGGCGACTGCGGCAAACTGCAGTGACTGCTCGGCGGGCATGGTGCGGTTCAGGGCGTAAGCCATCGGCAGGGTACCGACCAGGATCAGCATGATCAGGCCCATGCCTTTCTGACCGTCGTTGGAGCCGTGGGCAAACGACACCCCGGTGCAGGTCAGGATCAGCAAACCGCGGATCCACCAGGGCGGCGGCGTGTTGCCGACGGGGGCCTGGTACAGATCGCGGCGTTTGACCAGATGACGCAGCACCAGCAACAACAGCGCCGCACAGGCAAAACCGACCAGCGGTGACAACAGCAGCGAATAGCCCACCTTGCTGGCCTGGGCCCAGTCCACACCGCTGGTGCCATCGCGGCCATGCATCAGCGCATTGGCCACGCCGACGCCAATGATCGAACCAATCAATGTGTGCGAGGAGGAGGCCGGAAGGCCCAGCCACCAGGTGCCCAGGTTCCAGATGATCGCCGATAGCAACAAGGCGAAGACCATGGCAAAGCCGGCCGAGGAGCCAACCTTGAGAATCAGCTCTACCGGCAACAGGGCGATGATGCCAAAGGCCACGGCACCGCTGGACAGCAGCACCCCGAGGAAGTTGAAGAAACCGGACCAGACCACCGCCACCGAGGCGGGCAGGGAATGGGTGTAGATCACCGTGGCCACGGCGTTGGCGGTATCGTGAAAGCCATTGACGAACTCGAAGCCCAGGGCGATCACCAGCGCCACCCCGAGCAACAGGAAGGGGGTCCAGGTGGTGACCACCGTGCCGCTGGCATCGATGTCGTGCGCCAGGCTCCAGGCTGTGTAAAGCAGACCGGCCAGCAACAGGCCGAAGAACAGGATCAGGGTACCGCGACCGGGCTTGTGGTTCAGCTGCGGTCGTGGGTCGGTTGTGGCAAGCGATGGACTGCTGGCCAGCGTCGGGGTAGTCATGATGACTCCGGGTTGGTTACCTCAGGCGGCAAGCTTAGAAGATAAGAGCGAAACCGACCTGATCCCGATCAATGAAAGGTCTAGGCTGATACAAAATAATGACGAGGTGCCGATGATTCGCTGCAAGCGCGTTTATGATCCTGTGGCGGTCGAAGATGGCCAGCGTGTGCTGGTCGACCGCTTGTGGCCGCGCAACAAGCGCAAGGAACAGCTGCAGGCGCTATGGTTGCCTGAGGTGGCGCCGTCGACCGCATTGCGTCAGGCCTTCCATAAAGGCGAAGTGGATTTTGCCGGCTTTGCCGAGCGCTACCGTCAGGAACTGGCGGCGCGGCCCGAGCATTGGTGGTCACTGCTTGGGATGGCCGGGAAGGGCGACCTGACCCTGCTCTATGCAGGCAAAGACACCGAACACAACAATGCCCTGATACTGGCCCAGTGGCTGGAAGATGAGCTGGACCGGCAGGGGCCGATGAGTTCGCCGGTGTGTTATGCCGGGGAGGTCAAACCCTTGTAGGCGGCTTGCGGTGGGAGCGGGCTTGCCCCGCGATACGATGCTACTGACAGACCGCAATCGCGGGGCAAGCCCGCTCCCACCGTAAACAACTCATTCAGGGACCCACCCTTGCAACTTATCCCCGCCACCGACCAGCACTGCGCCTTCGCCCGCGACCTGACCCGCCGCGCCATGCTGCGTTACTACCACGAGTTCGACCTGCTGTGGATCGAAGAAGCCTTCGATCAGGCCTGGAGCTGGCGTGAGCAATGGTTGATCGTCGAAAACGATGCGGTGCTGGGCTTCTGCAGCCTCAGCCAGGACCGCCAGGCCCTGTACATCCGCGAGTTGCATCTGCTCGAGAATGCCCGTGGACACGGCATCGGTACCCAGGTATTGGAGCAACTGGCCGGCTGGGCTGCCGAACGGCGTTTACCGCTGATGCGTCTGACAGTCTTCAAAAGCAACCCGGCGCAGGCCCTGTACCAGCGCCGGGGGTTTCAAGCAGTGGGCGAGGATGAATGTTTCGTGCGCATGCAGCGGACTATTGACTAGCGTTCCGGCTGACGCGCACCACGCGCTCCTGGCGCTGGGTGGCGTCGAGCAGCGGTCCCTGAATGGTCAGCAGGTCACCGATCAACAGGTTCTGCAGCAGCGGTTTGCCTTCGAAGCGATTGCGCCCGAGCACCACCTGCTGCAGTCCTTCGACCCGCACCACTGCCTTGCCTGCCTTGCCCAGGGTGTTGCCACTGAGGGTCAGTGGACCTGGCAATGGCGCGACATTACGCAGGCTGATGGCATATTCCGGGGTGTTGCCGATACGGTTATTGACCAGGATTGCGCCGCTCACTTCGCTGGCATCCACGGCGCTGCCCTGGCTGTTGCCGATCAGGTTGTCCTCGATCAGCAGGGGCGCCTGGGCGCTGGGTGCCAGGTTGCGCAGTTGCAGGCCGTTGCCGCGGCTGTCGCCGATCAGGTTGGCGCTGAGCAGCAGGGCGCCGCGCTGCTCGCTGATTTCGATGGCGGCCTTGTGTGCACCGAGGATCAGGTTGCGCTCGACCCGTGCCACCGTCTGTCCGCGCAGGCGGATGCCGCTATTGTTGTCGATGCCGCGCAGCTGGTTGTTGACCAGGTTGACCTGGCTGTCGCGTACGTCGATGGCGTACTGCTGTGACTGCTCGAAACGACTGTCGTTGATCTGCGCTTGCGTATGTTGCAACTCGACGGCGCTGGACAGCTCGTTGAACTGACTGTTGCGCACGATCAGCGTAGCCTGGGCGGTGCCCGGCGCTTGCTGGCTGCTCAGGGCGGTGCTCAGACCACGGGACAGGTTGGCGTTGTAACCCAGGCGTTCAAGGGTTGAGCCGATAATCTGGGTATGGCTGCCGGCCCAGGCCACCACGAACGGGCGCCAGGCACGGTCGGTGCTGCCCGGTTTGTCGCCGGCGACACTTTCCAGGCGTGACTGGTTCAGGCCCAGCCAGCCCTGGTTGATCAGCGCCGTGCCCGAGTAGCTGTACAGGTACAGGCTGGTGCCTTCCAGCACCAGGCCGCCATCACTGCCGATCATCAGCGGATAGCTGAGCAGGTAGCCGTCCTTGTAGGGCTTGAGGATCTGCGGGTTGTTCAGCGCGTCGTGCAGTTGCCCCAGAGTGATGCTGCCGCCACGAATCAGTACCGCCTGCGGGTGATGTGCCTGGTAGCCGGCAATCGCGCGGAACAGGCCATTGTTGACGAACGGCTCGAACGGCCAGCTGCCGGTCTGCGAGGAAAACATCGGTTGCAGGCTGACACTGGCACGCCCGGCCGGACGCGGGCGTTCCTTGACCTGCAACTGCACGGCCTGGGCAGCCTGTTGTTGCAGCTGTTGCAACTGTGCCTGATGCTCGCTGTTGCTGATCACGCTCAGCGACTGCTGCAGTGGCAGGCTTTGGCTTGCCGCCTGGGCCGTGCCTGCGCAAAGCAGAATGGCGAGGCAGCAAAGGGAAAGAGGGCGCATGGCCATGGCGATTCGTCCTTGGGTTACGGCAGTTTGGGGTACAGCGGCTTGAGCGGGCCGCCAATCTGGCTGTAGTTGTCGACGTCGCCGTCTTCGCTGTCGTACAGCTGGCGAGCCAGGCGATGGTCTGGTGCGCGCTGCAGGAAGGGGATCAGCCAGGCCAGCTTGTAAGGCGCCACGGCGATCTGCGATTGGCCCTTGAGCTCGGGCAGTTCGTCGGCATCGAGGATGCTGCGTGCGGCGAAGTTGCCCAGCAGTTCCAGGGTCTGCTGGTCTTGCGCGCTCCAGGGCAGGCCATTGACCCGCGCCGACTCGGCCAGCAATACCAGCGGCACCAGTGCGTATTGGCTATAGGTGGCGGCCAGTTTGCCGCGGGCGACTTCCAGCGGCAGATAGGCATAGCTGCCATCGCGGGCCTTGACCGCCTGTTGCAGGCCAAGGCGCAGGTTGCCGTCGGCCCACTGGATGAAGTCATCGCGCTGGATCAGCATGCCGGTCGCCGCTACCGCCCAGGCGGCCCAGTAGTCATGGTTGTTGAACCAGGCAAAACCTTGCGCCCGGCGCGGCTGGTACTCGGCAATGATGCGTTCGCCCAACTGCGTGAACCATTCGCGCTGCTGCGCCGTCAGTTGCAGCTTGCCGTCGCTGGCCGCCTGGGTCATCAGCAAGGTTGAGGCCATGGCCGCGACCGCCCATTTGCGCGCAGCCATGCCGGTGCTGCTGGCGTCCGGATTGAGCAGCGCCCGGGCCTCGGCCCACTGCTGCAGCCATTGGTCCTGGCAGGCCAGGGCCATGTTCGCTTGCTGCGGCGTTTTCGCCCGCTGGAAACGCTTGCTGGCATAGATCAGGCCGCCGATGAACTGTTTGACCTGCTTGCCGATCTTTGCGCTGTTGGCATCGGGACTGCTGCGCAGGGTCGACTTGCTGGCATCGCGCTGGTCGTACTTGCTCTGCATCTGCAAGCTGCCGGTATAGGGCGCTGGTGGCTCCTTGCTGCATTGCAGGGTGCGGTAGTCGGCGATCATCGCCGATTGCGCGGTGGCCCGTGGCGGCCAGATCGAGCTGGCCGCCAGGCTGTGGCCCAGTTGCAGGCTGGCGTACAGACCCAGGGCCAGGGCGCTCCAGGTTTTCACAGGCATAGTCGGGTTTCCACCTGGGTGGCGGCGCTGCCGGCTTTGGTCGGCTCCATGAACACCGAGAGCAGATTGGCCCCGGCAAACTCCTTGGCGCGGCTCAGTTCCAGGTAGTACTGACCACCGGTGACCACCGCCTCGCGGCGGAACCAGACCTTGTCGCGCGCGCCGTTGTCGTAATAGACGATCACGTAGAAATCCTTGACGTTCTTGTCGCTGATGCGGATGTCGAGGAAGCCGGCATTCACCGCCTTGCGCGCTTGGCCTGCGTTACTGAGCAGTTCGATACGCTCGTTGACCTTCAGCGCCGGACGCTGCAAACGGTTGGCCATGACCTCGGTGGACACCGGGCAGCCGCCCTTGATTGCTGGAATCAGCTGGCGGTACATCAGCTCGGACTCCAGCTGGTAGTTGGCCGGCAACTCCCAGATGATCAGCTTGGGCGGCGCCTTGGGCTTGTAGTTCTCCGACAGCAGGTATTCGAGCAACGAGCCGTCCTGGCCGACGCCGGGCAGGGCGTAGTTGAGAATATCGACGTCGAGGTACTGCTTGAGGTAGCCGTCGAAATTGAACTGCTTGCTTTCGTCTTCCCGGGCGGCGGCGTTACTGTCGCCGACCAGGATCACTTGCGGATCCGGCGCGTCGTCGAACAAGGCCTCGGCACCTTGGTCCAGAGGGATGGTCTGGTAACCACGCACGTACTGGAAACCATAGTTGTTGCCGCAGATGTAGCTCAGGGCCAGGTTCAGGGTGCCGTCCTTGGGCACCATCACTCCGGGCTCGGTGCGGTATTGCTTCTTGTCCAATGAGGCATAGAACGGTTGACGGCGTACTTCCTCGGCCACCAGGCGGGCGGTGGCTTCAGCGCCCGCCGGCGTCCAGTGGTGATCGCGGCGGAAGAAGAACTCAGCCTGGGGCGGGTTCTGCACCACCTGCATCATCGGTGCGACGATGGCGCCGCCGTTGCGCAGCTGCTGCAGATAACTGCTCAGGTTGCCGCTGGCGCGGGCGAAGTCGAAACCATGCAGTTTGTCGGCGTACAGCTTGTCGCGGTGCATCAGGCCGCGGGTTGGCTGGATGGCCATGGCCACCTGGATACCCTGACGATGGAAGGTGTCCATCAGGCGCGCGAACTCCGGGCGCATCGGCGCCGGGATGCCGAAGTCGTTGGTCAGGTCGACCGCCGAGCGAAACAGCCAGCGATCCTTGCCCGGAACGATTTCGCGCATCAGCTTCATGCGGCCTTCGGCGTAATGCTGGGGATTGCTCAAGCCGGGGCACATCAGGCACTCCAGGCCTTTACAGGTGGCCGGGTTGCTGTCGGCGGCCGCGCCGTGCACGCTGAACAGCGCGCCGGCAACGGCCAGGCCAAGGGCGAATAGGCTTTTCATGGTGCCGTTCACTCGCTCGGGTCGATGCTGTTGGCCAGGCTCATGCTGCGATAGCCGTTGCCCTGAGGCAGCAGTACGTAGCTGTAGGAGCGGCCTTTCTTGAGGAACAGTTCGTCGAACTGGGCGATTTTCTGTTGCTGGTCATAGGCGGCAAAGCCGATCTTGATTTCGTTGACCATGCGGCTGCCGGTCTGGTCCTTGCCCAGGGTGTCGACCACCACACTTTTGCCATCGACGGTTTTCAGCGCGACCTTGGCCGGGGTCAGGTTGTAGAAGGCGATCTGCGCCTTTTTCGGCTCGTTGACGTACTTGTCGGCGATCAGCGTCAGGGTGTTGCCGTCATAGACCACGGTGCTCGCGGCATTGGCCTTGAGCTGTGGCTCGATGGCCTTGGCACCGACAGCGATCTTGTGGCTACCGGCCGGGGTGAAACGGTAGCCACTCAGTTGTCCGGCAGCGACCCGCTGCGGGTTGACCTTGCCGCTCAGGGTCACGTCGATGTTGCTGTCAGACAGGTTGAGCACCCGCACAAAGGCGGAGTCGGCCGGGGCCACGGCGTCGTACAGGTCGGCGTTGCCTTCGGCGGCCACGCCTTGGCTGCTGACCAGCAACAAGGCGCTGGCGGTGAGCAGGTGCTTGAGCGAACGGTTCATGTCGATCTCCTTGAAAGTGTCAGAAATGCTGGGTCTGGCCGGGACGGCTCAGTGAGCCCAGGCGGTGGGCGAGCAGGGTGCGCAGCGGGAACTCCCAGATCACCGTGTCGATCTGCGGGTTCTTGAGGTCGTCGCTGGCGAGGAACTGGTTCATCGCCTCGAACGGGCCGCGGGCTTCCACCGCGACACTGAGCAGGTCGCGGTTGAGCGCCTCTTTGAGAAAACCGGTGAAGTTCCAGTCGTCGATCTTGCTGTAGCTGGTGCCGACCAGCAGCAGGCTCTGCTGTTCGTCGGCGAACAACGCGTCACTGTTCTGTTCGGCCTTGAGGGTTTCGTACAGGGCGATCTGGCTGGGGCCAAACTGCGGGGCCAGTTGGGCGTGATTGAACTGGATGTAGTTCATCAGGTCGCCCTTGACGGTTTTTTCCGCGACCTTGTGCGACACGTAGCGCTCATCGCCGAGCAGGTCAGGGCGCTGACGAGCCAGTTCATAGGCTGTCAGCCGCGCGCCTTCCGGACTCCAGTGGGTGTCGGATTTAAGGAACAGTTGCGGGCCGGCGCTGTTGTACAGGAAGGCCGAGCGCACTGGCGTGACCTCGGTTTTCTGCGCCTGCAGGCCGGCAATGAAGCGGTCGTACAGGCTGATCGCCCGCGGATCGACGGCACGCTCGGTGTGGGCGCCATAGACATCCACCTTCATCGGCAGCGGCAGCAGGATCAGGCGTTTGTTGTGCGCCTTGAGCTTTTGCTCGACCTCGGCGATCTGCGCCAGCTGGCCCTCCAGATTGGCTTGCAGGTTGTTTGGTACGCGGTACTCCTGGTTGGTGTACAGCCAGCCGTCCTTGCCCAGCACCACACCTTTGGTGCCTTCGTCGAACAAGCGGTACTGGGCGTTGGCCCACAGTTCAACCGAGGGTTCACGCAGGAAGAAGCGCTTGTCGTAGACCTGCTCGAACTTGCGCAGCAACTTGCCATCGACAAACAGGTTCCAGGCATCGCTCTGGCTTTTGGCGAAGCTGAACACCGGCGGCAGGGAATAGACGAACATCCCTGCCAGCACTACGCCAAAGAGGATGCCGTTGACCTTGCTCGCCGAATTCATGACCGGGTACATGGCCGTCTCCTAGAACTGGAAGTACAGAAAGGGTGAAAAGGAGTTCGCCGCCAGACTGCTCAGCGCCAGAGCGAAACCGGCCCACAGCAGCACGGCCTTGAGGCCACCGACATGACGCATGAAGTACTGCTCTTTATTGCCGGCGTAGTAGCGCACGTTGTTGCTGCCGGCCAGCACCAGCCAGCACAGCGCGACGGCGGCAAACGACATGGCCATCTTCGACGCACCGAGCACATACAGGTCCAGCGAGCCCAGGCCGTTGAAGCCGAACAGCGCCTGGTAGATGTCCAGGCTGTGGCGCAGGTCGTTGGTGAAGAACAGCGGCATGCTCAGGATGATCAGCACGAAGGTGCGCAGGTTGCGTCCCAGGTGGTAGGGCGTGGTGATCTTGGTCGCCAGGTTGTATTTGCGTTCGATGACCATCCCCAGGCCAAAGAACAGGCCCCAGAAAATGAAGGCGAAGCTTGCGCCGTGCCACAGCCCCGACAGCAGCATGGTGTAGACCAGCGCCGGCAGTGCCCCGGCCACCCGTTTGCGCACCAGCGGCATGTACACGTAGTCGCGCAGGAAATGCGCCAGGGTCATGTGCCAGCGTGCCCAGAACTCGGTGATGCTCTGCGAGACATAGGGCTGGTTGAAGTTCTCCGGAAAGCGGAAGCCCATCATCAGCGCCAGGCCCAAAGCCATATGGCTGTAACCGGCGAAGTCGAAGTACAGCTGCAGGGTCGAGACCACCAGGCCGAACCAGGCGTCGCTGAGCTGCAGGGTGCCTTCGCTGATGAACAGCACGTTGATCGGCGCCAGCTGGTCGGCGATCAGCACCTTCATGATGAAGCCGAGCATGAAACGACACACGCCCAGGGAAAACAGCTCCAGGGAATGGGTGCGCTGGCGCAGCTGCGGCGCCAGCTGGCTGTAACGCAGGATCGGGCCGGCGACCAGGTGCGGAAACAGCGCGACGAAGGCGGCGAAGTCGATGAAGTTGTTGGTTGGCGTGGCGTCTTTGCGGTAGATGTCGACGATGTAGCTCAGGGCGTGGAACACATAGAAGGAGATGCCCAGCGGCAGGAAGATGGTCTCCAGGCTCCAGGTGTTGATACCCAGCGGCGCGAGCAGGGCGGCGAGCACTTCGGCGCCGAAGTTGGCGTACTTGAAGTAGCCCAGGGTCGACAGGTTGCCGACGATGCCGATCCACAGCAGGCGCAGCGCCCAGCGTTTGTCGCCGGCGTCCAGGCGCGCCTTGATGCGCAGGCCGAACCAGTAGTTCCAGTAGGTGATGGCGACGAACAGCAGCAAAAAGTCCGGCCGCCACCAGGCATAGAAGATGTAGCTGGCAGCAACGATCACGGTCGAGCGCCACTGTGGCCGGGCGAGGAAGTACACGGCCAGGAACAACGGCAGGTAGAGGAATAAAAAGACGTTGGAGGCGAAGATCATCGGAGGGTCCGTCCTTAGTAGCTGATCACCACGCCGACACTCAGCTGGTAGTCATCACCGCTGTCCAGGGCGTTGCCGGCATTGAGGTAGCTGGCGCTGACCAGGGCGTTGACGTCCAGGTGCTTGCCGTCGATGGCCACCGGAAACATCTTCCAGTAGTAATTGAGGTCGTACATTTGCCCGACATCCTTGCCGCCACCGTGGTTGCCCTGGGCAATGGCGCGGTTGCGTTCGCTGCGCTGGTCACCGTCGATGCGCACCGGCAGGGTGCCGTCGGCATCGCGCAGTTTCAGGTCGGTCACGCGCAGGTCGAGGGCACTGCGCGGGGTCGGGTTGGTTTCCAGGCTGATGCCGTAGTAGCTCAGGTTGCGCAGGTCGAGACTGACGAAGGAACTGGTCAGGCGCGTGCTGTAGCTGCCCTGGCGGGTGATGCGGTCGGACTGGATGGCATTGAGGCGAAAGCCGTCGTTCTCGTTGCTCGGCTTGTCGGTCAGGCCGCCGCGCAGGGCTACCCGTGGCGTCCAGGGCAGGTCGTGAAAGCGCTTGCCGATCTCGCCCAGGGCTGCCCAGCCGCTGGCATTGTTGCCGGTGCTGGTGGTGCCGTTGCCATCGGTGTTGTCGACCTTGCCATCGAGACCGGCCAGCTCCAGGTGGTAGTCACTGAACAGCGGGCTGACATCCAGGTCATCGGCCTTGAAGAACAGCCCGTAGCGCATGCCCTTGAAGTCGTAGCGATCTTCCGGGTCGTGGCCGCTGTGGTCGTTCTCGTGCATCAGGCGCACGCCGGCCCAGTTGCGTTCGCTCCAGCGGTAGGCGTATTCACCCATCAGGTAGGTGGTGCGTTCTTCGCTGTCGGCCAGGCTGTTGACGTCGCTGTTGTAGTTGTAGAACTTCTGCCCCACGGCAAAAAAGCCACGGGAGAAGGTGTCGTTGTAGTTGAAGCGCAGCGACTCCAGGCTGTCGTCCCACCAGATGCCGTAGTCATCGAAATAGCGTTGGCGGCCGACCGACAGCGAGAAGCGCGGGTCATCGCCGAGCAGGTTGCGTTTGACGTACAGCTCGCGCAGTTCGGCGTACCAGCCTTCAGGCTGTTCGCGGTCGAAGCTGTTGCTGTTCTCGTTCTGCGTGCTGATCGACTGGCTGGAGTCGTAGTTCAGCCACAGGCGGCCATAGACCATCCACTTGGCCCAGCGCTTTTCCGGCGAGTACCAGGCAAACGATGGCTCGTAGCGCAGGCTGTAGAACATCTCGCGGCTGCGGCCGACCTCGGAGTTTTCCGGGCCGTAGCCGGTCTGCACGGTCAGCTTGTTGAAGAACTCCGAGGTAATCACCGGCGCACTGCCGTCGCTGGGCAGCACCCGTACCGGTTCGTTGCTGTCTGCTTCGGGGCCGGTGATTTCTTCGGCGGCCATGGCCGGGTACAGCGGTGTCAGGGCCAGCAGGGCACCGAACAGGGAGTGATGCGCTTTCACAGGGTTGCCTCCTTCAACAGATCGGCGCGTGCGGCCAGGGCACGGTCGATGTCATCCTTTTTCAGGGTCTTTTCCAGGCGTTTGATCAGGCTGCGGGCGCCACTTTCGCCCAGTTCAAGCGCCACCTGGGCATAGGTGTAGGCCTTGACCGGGTCATGGCAGATGGCCCGGCCGTAGGCGTGCAGGGTGGCCATGCGGTACCAGGCCGTGGTTGAGCCGGCCTGGGCCTGGGCCTGGAAAATCTGCAGGGCCTTGTCCTGGTCCGGCTCATCCTCTACGCCCTTGCTGTAGTAGTCGGCGAGCAGCAACTGGGCATCGGGGTAGTGGCTGGCGATCAGTTCATCGATCAGCGCGCGGGCTTTTTGCGGGTCCAGGGTCAACCAGTTGTTGACCATATAGAACGAGGCTTGCAGGGCCTTGGCGCGGGTCGGCTCATGGGCTTGCACCTGGTTGATCAGGGCCTGGGTCTCTTCCGCGTTATGCGCGGTGGGGTCGGAGATCATGTAGCTGGCCTTGGACGCTATCGCCGGTACATAGCCGCGCTCGACAGCATGGTCACGCCAGCGCAGGGCCTCGGCCCGAGCCAGCTCCAGTTCGTCGCTGCGGGCTTTTTCCCGGGCCAGTTGCGCGGCATCAGGTTGCACCTGGGCCGTGCCCATGGCACGTACCTGACGCGCCTGGCGGTCGCTTTCCAGGTCGGCGCGCTGCACGCTGTTGATGCTGTCGAGCAGCGAGCCGATGCGGTGCACGATCTCCACCGCCAGGGTTGGCCGCTGGGCTTCGAGGCTACGGGCAAAGGCCGGGAAGGCGCGGTCCTGGTCTTCGCCGAGGAAGCGGTAGTAGCGATCGATGGCCCGCACATCCACGCGCACCGCCTGCTGGTACCAATGCTCGGCGGTCTGCCGATCGCCCTGACGCTCAGCCAGTACTGCACGGTACAGCTCGGGGCGGCAGTTGAGCAGGCACGATTGCTGGTACAGCGCCAGCAGGTGCTGCGCCTGGTCGTTGGAGACCAGTTGCGGGTAGACCAGAAACACCTCGAGGGTGGTGCTGGCGTTGCGCGGATCGAGGGTTGCCGGGTAGCGCGTCAAGGCCTGGGCCACCCAGTTACGCTGACCCTGTTGCAGGCTCGGGGTGCGGTCAAGCAGGCGCGCCAGCGAGGCCAGTGCCGGAATCTGCCCACGGCCATCAGCGAATGCTTCCTTGTACAGGCCGAGCACTTCCTGACGGCTGGCGCCGTCGGTGTTGGCCAGCACATCGCCGAGCAACAGCTTGGAGGCCAGGTCGCCACGATCGGACAACAGGCGCAGGTCGCTACTGACATTGGCGCTGGGGTCCTTGTACAGCGCGTAGCGGATCTGTTCCAGGCTCTGGCCGGCCGACACGGCACTGGCACAGGCTACGCACAGACCTGCCAGCAGCAGACGGGAGGGCATCATCGCGTTCATCGCCAATCCTTCCTTTGCGCTCAACGCGATGCCGTGAACGGCAAGCCCAGGAACAGGTCCACCGCCACCGGCTTCTGGTAGGCCTGGCGTGGCAACGGGGTGTCCGGAGCGATGGTCAGGGCGAGGTTCTTGTTGGCTTCATCGACACGTGAGTCGACCACCTTGCCGCTGAAGTGCTGATCCAGGCCGAACACCTTCAGGTCTACCGAGGTGACCCGGGAAATATCGGCCAGCTTGTCGAACGGCACGTTGGCGGTGACGAACAGGCCCTCGTCAAGCGGCAGCAAGTGCATCAGTGGCGCCTGTTTGTAGCCGTAGCCATCCAGCGGCTTGCTCGGGAAGTAAACCTCGCAGTCGCACGGGCTGTTGATCACCGTCTCGATGGTGGCGCGTCCGAGCAGCGTCTGCAGATCGCCGGGCGACAGGTCGGCCACGGCTTTCATGTCCGCCGGGCTGGTGAAGCTGGTGGCCAGCTGGGTGGAGATATTGGCCAGCGGCTGGCCGGCTTTCACCTCGGTCTGGCCGGGCTGCAGGAGGAACTTCACATAACCGTTGTCGGGCATGCTGATGAGCTGGGCGTTGGCTGAGACCTGGGCCTGCACCGCCGGAATGCGGAAGAACAGCAGGTAGCTCTTGTAGGCCACAAAACCCAGGGCGGCGAGGCCAGCAGCGGCGTAGAGCAGGGTGCCGGTCACGGCCTTGAGGCGATCGCTGCTGCTGCGCGCGCTGGCGTGCTGTTGCTTGCGTTCCTTGATGTAGTTCTCGCGCTGCATCACGTTGAACAGGCCGTTGATGTCGGCAATCTCGCCCGACAGGTAGGCGCTGATGATGTAGCGCAGGATGTCGCGCTTCTGCGCGTCGAGGTCGACGAACTGAGCGCCGACTTCTTCGCCGCGCTGGGAGACAATGCGCACCTTGCTGTCCAGGCTCAGGTCGACCTGATTGAGGCGCAGGCGGATCGAGGCGTTGTACAGGCTGCCGATGGTCAGCGGTTTGTCGTGACGCAGGCCGATACCGCCCAGGGAAATGTCCTGCAAGGTGGTTTCGACAGTAGGCTGTCCGGCCGCTGCCAGGGTGACGCGGGCATTGATCCGGGTGCGCACGTACTGGCGTTCGTCGATCGCTTCATGGACGACATTGGCAGCAGTTTTACCGGGAACTGTAGGTGTACTTGAGCTACTCATGGCAGGCGGCTTTCCTTAACGTTGCGTGAGTTCGAGAAGAACCGAGATGACCCCGAAGAAAATCGCGATGGAAGAAAACAGCATCGCCTTGGAGGACCAGCGGTTCAGGGCGGCATCGAAGTCGACGGCGCCGTTGCTTAATGTGGTTTTCTGTCGGGTCCAGCGCTGCTGGTCCATGTGGAACAGCGCGTAGATCTTCATCACCGAGCCGACAATCTGGTTGTAATAAAGAACAAAGGGGTACACCGGGCTCACCGGGTGGCCGGCGAACAGGAACAGCACGGTGACAATGCTGCGCGACAGCAGCACCCAGAACAGGTACACCAGCAGGTACTGGATGCCGAACACCAGGCCTGCGACCACCGAGGCGGTCAGGCCCATCAGGCAGGTCCACATCGACACCCGCTGATCGAGCAGCACATACAGGGTGAACAAGCCCAGACGTGCGCGGCCGAGCAGGGCGGTGGCGCGAAAGTTCTGGCGCAGCGAGTTGCCGTACCAGCGGAACATCAACTGGCGGGTGGCGCGCCAGAAGCTGTTGTCTGGTGGATGCTCGACGGTCAGGGTGTTGCTGTCGGGCACGTAAAAGGTGTCCCAGCCAGCACGCATCAGGCTCAACCACGAAGACTTGTCGTCACCGGTGAGGAACTGGAAGCGGCCCAGGCGCCAGTGCTCGAGAAAGTCGGCTTCGACGTCGCGGATGAAGTCCGGATTGGTCATGACGCTGGCGCGAAAGAACGACAGCCGTCCGGTCAGGGTCAGCACCCGGTGCGACAGGGCCATGGAGCACATGTTGATGTGCCGCTGGACAAAGCGCATCGAGTGCCACTGGCGCATCAGATTGCTGCCTTCGACCTCGCAGAACTCGTTGGTGGTCAGGCCGCCAACCTTGGGCAGGTAAGCGAACAGCTTGACCGCGCGTTCGACGCAGCCCGGCAGCATCATGGTGTCGCCATCGACCACACCGACCACCGAATCTTCCAGTGGCATCTGCCGCGACAGAGCGCGGAAGGCATGGGCCAGGCCATCACGCTTGCCGGTGCCGCGGGCGCGAACGATCACCAGTTTGATGTCGTCGCGGTCCTTGACCTCGTTGCGCATGATTTGCTTGATGAACTGCTCGTCGCCTTTTTCGACGATCGAGGCAATCACCGTGCACGGCACCTTGAGCCGTTGCACCTCCTGGAACACCGACTGGTAGACCTTGAAGGTGGTGTGGGTGGGGATGCGAAAACTGGTCACCACCATGAACATGTGCGCGGGCAGCGCCGCATCGCCCATGCGCTCGACGGCCTTGCGGATGCGCGGGAACTTCCAGTGCAGGAAGTACATACCGCGCACGTAGTGGACGATGGCATTGCCATAGCGCCACATGCCCAGGGTGCCGATGAAGAAGATGAAGCTGTGGTGGCTCGGGTCCAGATACGCCGGGGCGATCATCTCCGAGGCCAGGGCGATCAGGCCGAACAGGCAGGCCCAGGCGCATAAGCTCATGGCTGCCCGTCGTGCGCCCGAAGGCGGTTGTTGCTGTCGTTCCATCTAACCGTTGCTCCGTTGTACAGGCGCCTGAGCCTGAGCGAAACGCGCACTTACCAGGCCCGGCCGCAATGCGGCAGGCAGACAGAGGCAGATGTGCAGTTCGCTCAGGCGCAGGCCTGGGATGCTTGCCGGGTGCTCTCTATGGAGTCTCAGGCGTTACCAGCAGATACCCTGTTGGCTGCTGTTGCTGCCATGGGGCATGAAACCGACCAGGTCGATGACCTGTTTGCCAGCGGCGACATCCAGCGCCTGGGCGAAGCTATCGTCGTTGTTGCCCAGCACAATCACGTCAGCCCCGTTGATGACCTGGCTGAGGTCGCTGCAGAGCAGGGACGAGACGTGAGGAATCTTCGATTCGATGTACTCGCGGTTGGCACCGAAAACCCGTGCGTACTCGACGTTGGCGTCATAGATGCTCAGCTCGTAACCCTTGCCGATCAGCATCTCGGCCAGTTCCACCAGCGGACTTTCGCGCAGGTCGTCAGTACCGGACTTGAAGCTCAGGCCGAGCAGGCCGATGCGGCGTTTGTCCTGACGAGCGATCAGCTCGAAGGCATTGCGCACCTGGTTGCGGTTGCTGTCCATGATCGAGGCCAGCAGCGGGTGCTCAACGTCCAGTTGCCCGGCGCGGTAGGTGAGGGCGCGTACGTCCTTGGGCAGGCAAGAGCCACCGAAGGCAAAACCTGGGCGCAGGTAGTAGCGCGACAGGTTGAGTTTGTAGTCCTGGCAGACCACATCCATCACTTCGCGGCCATCGACACCGGAGGCCTTGGCAATGTTGCCGATCTCGTTGGCAAAGCTGACCTTGGTCGCGTGCCAGACGTTGCAGGTGTACTTGATCATTTCGGCGACTTCGATCGACTTGCGGATCACCGGTGCATCAAGGCTCTTGTACAGCGACTCGAGAAGGTCGCCGGAGTGTTGGTCCAGCTCGCCGATCACGGTCATGGCCGGGAAGTCGTAGTCCTGGATCGCAGTGCTTTCGCGCAGGAACTCGGGGTTCACGGCAACCCCGAAATCAACACCGGCGCGTTTGCCCGAGGCTTTCTCAAGCAGGGGGATGACCACATTTTTCGCCGTGCCTGGCAGTACCGTGCTGCGCACCACGATGGTATGGCGGCTGCCCTTGTCGCGCAGGGCCATGCCGATTTCGCGACACACCGCTTCCATGTAGACCAGGTCCAGGTCACCGTTTTTCTTGCTCGGCGTGCCGACGCACAGCAGTGACATCTCGGTCGCCAGCACGGCGGCCTGAACATCAGTGGTGCCGCGCAGGCGGCCATGATTCACGCCATCGAGCAACAGTTGCTCAAGCCCGGGTTCGACAATCGGCGATTTGCCCTGGTTGATCATGTCGACCTTGGCCTGAGAGATGTCGACGCCCAACACCTGGTGGCCACGGGCAGACAAGCAGCCGGCACACACGGCCCCCACATAACCCAGTCCAAAAATACTGATGTTCATAGTTCCCTCTTCCGGGTTCGGCAATGCCGACCCGGTTACTCGGTTTATCGGTGATGTCGACGAGGCGAGCACGCATAAACATATCGCGCACTGAACAGGCGATGGCCGTGTTGTTCGTTGTCTTATTTCTATCCTAAGGGGGAAATTTTTAGTTACGCAAGCAATCTGTTGTTGTTAATTCAAAACTAATTGATATTTGTTTGTTAAGTTTAAAAAACACTTATAAATCAATAGCTTAAAGTTGCCAATAAGTTGTGTGTCAAAAAACAGTCTTGCATGATCTGGCGGTTTCATGGCGCCAATAAAATGAATTTTGTTACCATTCCGACGACGTTTTGGCGGGTTTGTTGCTGGATTTTGCTGTTGCCATTGAACTTTTTTGTTGGTTTAAGTTGGCGTGGATGATGGCGTTTAGATAGTTACAAGTAGCACTAAAGTGCCATTTTCGCCGGGATCAAAGTTTGTCCGCCGATGTTCGGTTAGAAGGCCATCCAGTGCCGGGTAAATGCCTTGTACAGACAACCTCGGGTAGGCGAGGCATGTGCTGGCTTGTGCAGTACTCGTGTTCCTGTGCATAGTGCTGTGCGACTGGCCTATCCTGTAGGTCTTACGTAGTTGCCCGATCTGGGTGATGTATCAAGGACATGGATCGCAATGAACGGAATCGGTGCCCGTCTAAGGGAAGAAAGGGAACGTCTGGGTCTGACCCAGCGGGTGTTCGGTGACATTGGTGGGGTCGAGCCCAATGCCCAGGGCAAGTACGAGAGTGGCGAGCGAACGCCCAAGGCCGATTACCTGGCTGCGGTGGCAACGCGTGGCGTCGATGCCCTGTATGTGTTGAGCGGTACGCGTACGCCTGTCATCCAGGGCAGTCTGAGCCCGGAGGAGGAGCGCTTGCTGGGGGCTTTTCGCGGCTTGCCCGCAGCCGATCAGGCCGCCATCGCGCAATTGCTCGGTAGTCTTGCCAATGCTCTGCCAAGGGCCTATGCGAAGGTTTCCGGGCGTGATTCGAGTGTTTTTGGCCGTGAAGCGGGCAACGGCGAAATAGCAGCGATGCGATGACGTGTTCCGTTAGCTCTAGCGCCTGGTTTTTTGCTAAGGTGGCGGGATCCAATTGCCGCCGCAGTGTGAGGTGTCTGCTTGATTAGGGTCCTGGTGGTCGATGATCACGATCTGGTACGTACGGGCATCACCCGCATGCTGGCCGATATCGATGGTCTGCAGGTGGTGGGCGAGGCCGACTCTGGCGAGGCATCGTTGAAGGTCGCACGTGAACTCAAGCCCGATGTGGTCCTGATGGACGTGAAAATGCCCGGGATCGGTGGCCTTGAAGCCACGCGCAAACTGCTGCGCAGTCATCCGGATGTGAAAGTGGTGGCGGTGACCGTCTGCGAGGAAGACCCGTTTCCCACGCGCCTGTTGCAGGCGGGGGCAGCCGGCTACCTGACCAAAGGTGCGGGCCTGGATGAAATGGTCCAGGCCATTCGCTTGGTGTTTGCCGGTCAGCGCTACATCAGCCCGCAGATCGCCCAGCAACTGGCACTCAAGTCGTTCCAGCCGCAAGGCTCGCCGTTCGATGCACTGTCGGAGCGGGAAATCCAGATCGCCTTGATGATCGTCGGTTGCCAGAAAGTGCAGATCATCTCCGACAAGCTGTGCCTGTCACCGAAAACGGTCAATACTTACCGTTACCGGATCTTCGAAAAACTCTCGGTCACCAGCGACGTCGAACTGACGCTGCTGGCGGTCCGCCATGGCATGGTTGACGCCAGTCTCTGAACTCATGACCCCTGTGTTCGATTCAAGTGCTTTCCTGGCGACCTGCAGCGGTCGCCCGGGTGTTTACCGGATGTTCGACGGTGAAGCCCGGCTGCTGTATGTCGGCAAGGCGAAGAACCTCAAGAAGCGCCTGGCCAGCTATTTCCGCAAGACCGGCCTGGCGCCGAAGACGGCTGCCCTGGTGGCACGTATCGCCCAGGTCGAAACCACCATCACCGCCAACGAGACCGAAGCGCTGCTGCTTGAGCAGACGCTGATCAAGGAATGGCGGCCGCCGTATAACATCCTGCTGCGCGACGATAAGTCCTACCCTTATGTGTTCCTCTCTGACGGACCGTTCCCGCGGCTGGGGATTCATCGCGGCGCGAAGAAGCAGAAGGGCAAGTACTTCGGGCCTTACCCCAGCGCGGGGGCCATTCGTGAAAGCCTGAGCCTGCTGCAGAAAACCTTCTTCGTCCGGCAATGCGAAGACAGCTATTACAGCAACCGCACCCGGCCGTGCCTGCAATACCAGATCAAACGCTGCAAGGCGCCTTGTGTCGGCCTGGTCGAGCCAGAGGAATACGCCGTTGATGTACGTCATTCGGTGATGTTCCTCGAAGGCCGTAGCCATCAGCTGACCAACGAGCTGAATGCCGAGATGGAGCAGGCCGCCATGGCCCTGGAGTTCGAGAAGGCCGCCGAATTGCGCGACCAGATCGCCTTGCTGCGCCGGGTTCAGGACCAGCAGAGTATGGAGGGCGGCAGCGGCGACGTGGACGTCATCGCCGCGTTCACCAACCCGGGTGGCGCCTGCGTGCACCTGATCAGCGTGCGCGGCGGTCGGGTGTTGGGTAGCAAGAATTTCTTTCCCCAGGTCGGGATCGAAGAGGAGGTGGCCGAGGTCATGGCCGCGTTTCTCTCCCAGTACTACATCGGCAACGCCGAGCGCGACTTGCCGGGCGAGCTGATCGTCAACGTGGTGCACGAAGACTTCGCAGCGTTCACCGCCGCCATTGAAGCCTTGCGCGGGCGTGAGTTGACCATCAGCCATCGGGTGCGCGGTACCCGTGCGCGCTGGCAGCAGCTGGCGGTGACCAACGCCGAGCAGGCACTGGGTGCGCGCCTGGCCAACCGTCAGCACATGGCCTCACGGTTCGAAGCGCTGGCTCAGGTGCTGGACCTGGATGAAACCCCGCAGCGCCTGGAGTGCTATGACATCAGCCACTCCAGCGGTGAGGCGACGGTCGCCTCCTGCGTGGTGTTCGGCCCGGAAGGCCCGTTGAAGTCCGACTACCGGCGCTTCAACATCGAAGGCGTTACCCCCGGCGACGACTATGCGGCCATGCACCAGGCCCTGACCCGACGCTTCGGGCGCATCAAGGACGGCGAGGGCAAGCTGCCCGACGTACTGCTGGTCGACGGCGGCAAAGGCCAGTTGAACATGGCCCGCGAAGTGCTCCAGGAGCTGGCCGTTCCCGACCTGATCCTGCTTGGCGTGGCCAAGGGCGTGACGCGCAAGGCCGGCTTTGAAACCCTCTACCTCAACGACGCTGCCCATGAGTTCACCCTCAAGGGCGACTCGCCGGCGTTGCACCTGATCCAGCAGATCCGTGACGAAGCGCACCGTTTTGCCATTACCGGCCACCGTGCCCGGCGTGGCAAGGCCCGGCGTACTTCCAGCCTGGAAGACGTAGCCGGGGTAGGGCCAAAGCGTCGTCGTGACCTGCTCAAACACTTCGGTGGTTTGCAGGAGCTGACCCGCGCCAGCATCGAAGAAATCGCCAAAGCACCGGGAATCAGTAAAAAGCTTGCCGAGTCGATTTATGCCAACCTGCATAGCGAGTAGAATGCACGCTCACTTTGCAGCCAGTTGTGCCGATGAATATCCCAAATCTACTTACAGTTCTTCGCGTCCTGCTCATTCCGATCTTCATTCTGCTGTTTTATGTTCCGTATCACTGGAGCTATATCGCAGCGAGCAGCGTCTTCGCCATTGCGGCGGCCACTGACTGGCTTGACGGTTACCTGGCCCGTCGCCTGCAGCAGAGCACGCCCTTTGGCGCCTTCCTCGACCCGGTAGCCGACAAGCTGATGGTTGCCGTGGCCCTGGTGCTGCTGGTGCAGGTGCATGCGAACTTCTGGCTGACACTGCCAGCGGCGGTGATCATCGGTCGCGAGATCGTGGTATCGGCGCTGCGCGAGTGGATGGCCGAACTGGGGGCGAGGGCGCATGTGGCCGTATCGAACCTGGGCAAGTGGAAAACCGCGGCACAGATGCTGGCGCTGGTGATCCTGCTGGCCAACCCGCCGGTGCTGACCTTCTGGGTGATCCTGGGCTACGCCTTGCTGATGGTCTCTGCCGGCCTGACCCTGTGGTCGATGGTGCACTACCTGCGCGCCGCCTGGCCGCACCTGCGCGAAGGTTCGGAGCAAAAATAAAGCTTTTTTGAATCAAGGGCTTGACGGCGATTCATGATCCTATAGAATGGCCGTCACCAAATGCGGGAATAGCTCAGTTGGTAGAGCACGACCTTGCCAAGGTCGGGGTCGCGAGTTCGAGTCTCGTTTCCCGCTCCAGATATCGATCTACAGGGTTCCATTGAAGTCTGTAGGTTTCAAAGAAAAGAGGCTTAGGCCTCTTTTTTTCGTTTCAGTCAGTGCGTTGAGCCGTAGACAGCATCGCGCTCGTCCCGTCGAAATATTTCCTACACCGTATTCAGATTTTTCGCTGCGGACAACCTGGTAACGCCTCTTCTATCATTCCGAGTTCTTTCTCTTGCAGTCAGTTTCGCCGCTTTGACGCGGCCAGCTGTACTGCATAGCCGTTTGAATAAGGATCGTTCATGACAACACCTTCCCCAGCTACCATCCCCCTGACATGGAACGCGGAGTCAATCGCCTCGCTTGGCGGTATCGCCACGGTATTACTGTTCGTATGGCTGCTCTGGTTCATCTACAACCGTGCCGGGTCGTTGTTCTTCTTGCGTGATCTGATCTGGCGCAGCTTTGGCGGCAAGACAGATTTCGATAACAACCCACAGCTCAACACGATGCGCAGGGAAATGCGCGAAGTTGAACTGTTCCGCTATGAATTCAATATTCCTGCCAGCACATTGAGCGACGCCGAGCTGGCGCGACGATGGATCATCACCCATCGCTTGGCACCCGCCGATGTCGGGCGCTCTCGCAACTACATCGACTGGGGCGACTTCAATGCTCCAGCTTTCAAGAACAAACGCTTTTCGCCCCTCAAGTTCAAGCTTTGGGGTTCACTGTTCATCCTGTTGCTACTCGTTCTGGCGCCCTTGCCTACATTTACCGAAGCGAAATACCTGGCGGTCTCATTGAAAAATGCGCCAGACGCTCCCGGTTTCTATTTGTCCGAGAACGACATCAAATTCGACTTGTTCGCCGACGACTTCCTGACTGTTGAAAAATGTCGCTCTTCCGCGACGCTGCAGCCCTTCATCCGCGAGGGGCTGCCAGAAACACAGCTGGAGCTGATCTGTTCCTTCTTCATGGACCCGGGTTACGTGGAGCATGTAAGAGCGGGGCTGCGTGAACAGCGCTCGCTGCTGCTCGGGCTCGCCTTGTTCTGCATGGCAGGCACGCTGCTGATTGTCCTCAAGATCGCCCGCATGGAGCGGGCCAGCAGGCTGTATCGGTTGAGTCAGAACGCGGTGCCGGCGCCAGGTCATACTGCGCATGGGGGGCAGGTGGCGACTTGAGCCATCGAAGCTGGCCAGCAACGGCGGTTGCCTCATAAGTAACCGTTTTGAACCGGGGTAGTAGCTATCTAAGCACGCCTGACAACCCTCGACGCTTAGGCTCGCGTCTTCAGTCACACAGAAGGCACGCGCCATGGAAACCAGCCACAGTCAGGACATCGCGGCAGCAGACACGCTCGCGACAGAACAAACCTACCAAGACAGCATCATCGGCAAGCGCCTGCCAGCCTGGCTGCGCAAGGCCAGTGCCGAACAACTGAGCGCGCTTGGCGATGCGATGCGCCACAGCCTGGTCGTCCGCCAGCGGCTGAGCAAGGCGTTGGCGCGTATTCAGAGTATCGACAACTTCGCGATCAACGCGTTGGAAAAGGCCCTGAAAGAGCGTTTCGCCGACGATTACAACGTACGGCGCTGGAAATTTATCAGCGGGCACCGGGAGCCGGTGATCAATCAACAGCCCGTCGGTGCTCACCTTACCGAAGTTGTGTATGAAGAAACACCGCTGCTCGAGGCGGCGCTGCGCAATTTCACCGCCGCTGAAAGCGTGGCTGGCGGGCAGCCGAAGGGTAACCGTTTGAACAACGCTCAGGCAGGCAACATCCGGCCACCCAGCGCCATTGAGTTTGCCAGGCTGTGCCGTGATACCGACGTCGGGGGACAGTATCAGCGCCATCTGGACAGCGTCCTTCAGCCGCAAATCGGGGGTGGCACTGGCGATAACATAGCGCAGTTGTTGGCCAGTTCGCATCGCTACACCATGCTCACCGATGCCTATGAGGCCAGGCTCAAGGGCGTATTGACCGAGAGCGAACTCCAGCTAGTGGTCGGGCTGTGCGACGTGGGTAGGCTGGGCCGCCTCGACGGCGACCCTGTCGTGGCCATGCAACTGAACCTGCTCGGCTGCGCACTGGAGCAGATTGTCGTGCTCAATGTCTTCGATGAAGGCGTGTTGAGCACTACCACCAAGCGCGTGCTGGTGCATATTCCCGGCGATCCGAATGGCGCCTGGACTGTCTGCAAAAGCCTGCGCTATCTCGCCAATGAGCTGGGCAGACGCCTTCGCTCAAGTCAGTATCAACGCTTCTTCAGCCGCTTTGTACGGCGGCGTGACAGCCAGCGTTTCTTCTCCGTGGTCATCCCGGCCTATGCGGACCTGGCGATCTGGGCCAACATCAACCTCAAAGAACACGTGCTGGCTTATCGGCGGCCATTGTTCGAAAAACTGGCTGAAGCACGCATCCGCCAGATCAAGGACGACGCGGCGATGATCGCAGTGCCGGTGGCTGATCTGGACCGCGAGGTCCAGCGCGCGCATGACCAGCGTCTGGCTGCCGAAGGCTGGGCGCTGCTCGGTCTGGCCGGGTTCTTCGTGCCGGCCATAGGCGCGGCGCTGCTGGCGGTCAACGCCTGGCAACTGCTCGGTGAGGTCTATCATGGCATCGATGCCTGGCATGAGGGGGATACCAGTGAGGCCTTCGACCATCTGCTGAATGTGGCCATCGATCTTGCGGTGATAGCTGCCACCGCCGTTGGTGTCAGTGTCGTGAGCAGGGTGTGGCAACGGTCCTCGGTGGTGGATGCTTTGGTACCGGCGCATCTGGAGGACGGCAGTACAAAACTGTGGAGCCAGGACCTGACGCTATTTCGCAGTGCACAGCCAGTGCCGCAAGCAACGCGTGACAGCCTGGGTGTCCATCGCCTGGCTGAACAGTCCTGGATCGAGATGGACGGCCGGTACTATGCCGTGGTCGAGCGGGCCAGCGCTGGCCAGTGGCAACTGCGACCGCAGGACGGTCACGGCCCGCTGCTGCGTCACAACGGCGCCGGAGCCTGGCGGTTGTGGTGTGATCAACCGGCCGAGTGGGACGATACTCAGCTCATGTTCCGCCGCCTGGGCGGGGCCTTCGGTGAGCTTGACGCCGAGCAGATCGATCTGGTCCTGAGCATCCATGGTCTGGGCAACGACGATCTGCGCGCTTTGCATGTGTATGCGCAGGCGCCGTCGCCCGAGCTGCAGGACAGCGTGACGCGTATCAGGCTGGACCAGCGCATTCGCAATCTGGTTCGCCGTTTGCGTAGCGGCGAATCGGTCGAGGACATTACCGTGCTGCACCATGCCCAGGGCTTGCCGGGCGCAGCCGGATTGTCCGACCAGAACCTGGCCGAGCTGGCCTGGAACGAACGCCGACAGTTGTTCCAGCGCTTGTACGACAGCCTGCAGGACAGTGACGGGCCCGGTGTTGTAGCACTGCGCCGGGTGTTTCCGAGTTTGCACAGTAGCGCTGCAAACGTGCTTGTGGGCAGGGCAAGCACTGCTGATCGCCAGCGGCTACTCGACACCGGGCGGGTGGCATTGCACCTGGCTGAAGCGGCCAGGGCCAGCGTCCAGCAGATCCGTGTGGCCAGGGCATATGAAGCGTTCGTTATCGATACTTCGCAAAATGCCGACGTCGCTCGTGTCGCCCTGGGAATGCTTGAACACCTGCCGGGCACCGCAGGTGTGCAGTGGCGCTTGATCGAAGGACACGCCGCCGGGCCGCAGTTGCTAGTGACCGGAGAGGCCCCCACGACATTCAGTCTGATCCATCTGAATGGAACATTTCAGCTGCTCGATGGCAATGGCTCGAGCATTGGCGATGCGGGTGAGCTTTTCGAGGTCATGGCAATGGCCTATGACGAACCCCAGCGCGAGGCCATGGGCATTGCTGATCCTTTCGCGCACAATGTGCGGGTGCTGCTCGGGCGGCAAGCTGTTCGTCGACGCGAGCAAGTGGTATCGCTATTGAGCGCACGCGGGCGCACTGGCTGGTTCCATCCACCGCAACGCCTGGCCGATGGTCGAATCGGCTATCCGTTGAGCGGGCGTGGCTCGGCGGGCAGCGCGCGCAGGGGCAGACCACAATCACTGTTCGCTATGGTGCGTGCGTTGTACCCGAGTTTCACTGACGCGCAGGTCATTGCCTGGATCAACGATATGCAGCATGCCGGCATACGGATCGAGACTGAACTGGCCAGGCTCAGCCAGGAACTCGAACAACTGAACAGTACTCTGCACCATTGGGCAAGCCAGCCCGACAATGCCGGGGTGCGGGACGATCGCCACTATTTCAGGGAGTCCCTGGTTAACTGCTGGCAGCGCACGGCAAGCCTTGGGCCAAGTACCAGCGAGCATCTGGTGAACTATCGCTTCACCTTGTATGGCGCAGAGATCGGGGCTTTGCCTGAGCTACCTGCGCAAATCAGTTTCTCGCACGTCTTTGAGTTAGCCCTTTTGGGCATGGGGCTGCGGGAGATACCCGATGGCTTCATGCGAGCCTTCACTCAACTGCGGATACTGGAACTCCCCGGCAATCGACTGAACCGGGTGCCACAACAGTTGGCGCAACTCGAACACCTGCGGGAACTGGATCTGTTCAACAATCAGATTGTGCTGGATGAAGCACAGGGGGCCATCCTCGCCAATTGTGAAGCCCTTGAGTACCTCAACCTGTCCTACAACCCGTTGGGACGTTCTTTTTCTCTGCGCAGGCTGATCCGGCTGCGCCGTTTGCACTTGCGCCAAACCGGGATCAACCGGCTGCCCTATGCGATTCTGGATTGCCCCGATTTGCTGTTGGCCGATTTGCGCGAAAACCAGATCACTGAGTTGTCGGAGCACTTCTATCATTCCCCGCCATGGCTCAGGCGCATTATCTTGCTTGCGGACAACCCGCTGACTGCCCAGGAAGCCCTGCGATTCCAGGCCTCGCTGTCGGATACCGGAGCAGTTGCGCATCATGCAGTCGCTGCTGAAGGCTCTGTGACCATTCGCCAGCGCTGGCTCGATGCGACCAACAGTCTGACACGCGATGAATGGTCTGCACGCTGGGAGGACCTGGAGAATCAACCCGGGTCAATCGACTTTTTCGACATGCTCAGACGACTGCTGGAAACCGCCGATTTCCAGCAGAACGGTCAAGCCCTGGCCAACCGGGTGTTCACCATGATCAGGGCGATGAACGATCATGCCAGCCTGCGCGAAGCGTTATTGAGTCATATTACCCGAGACCTCCCAGACCTGAGCTGTCAGGACAGCGTTGCTTTGTGTTTCAGCAACCTGGAGCTGCGCATGCTGGTGTGGCGGGCCGAGTCATCGGCCGATAACCCGCAGGCTGCATTGCTGTATCTGGGACGGCAATTATGGCGTTTGGACGAAGTCGATCGCATCGCCCTGGAGGATATCCAGGCACGCCGGGCCTCGGGCAGTAATCCAGACCAGATCGAGGTCGCACTGGCCTATCGCCTGGCCCTGCGTGACGCCCTTGATCTACCGGCACAGCCCAGTGACATGCTGTTCGGCGAAGTCGCTGGCCTGGATGCGCAACGCATCGCGCGAACCCTGGCCCGAGTCGAGGCCGCTGAAACCCCCGAACAACTGGCCCAATCATTGGTAGCGCGGGAGTTCTGGCAGGAACATCTGTTGCGTACGCACAGGACACGTTTCGACACAATCGATGCGCCGTTCCATGACCGTCTCGCCGTGCTGATGGACGCCGAGACAGTTCCGGAAGGTGAGCGCGTAGCGCAGATGAACCGCATCCGGGACGCACGTCTGGCGGCTCAGCGGGCCTTGATGCTTGAACTCACGCTGACATTGCTGCGCGGGACCTCGGGGCATTCCATACCCTAATCAAGCCGGTGCTTCGGGCTGGTGATGTGTGCGGAGGGCGAAAAACAGGTCGCAGCCCGATGCAATTGCGCGCCTAGCAGCATCACCTGTTCCGCCTTCGCGTAAAACTCCTCGCGCGAGACGCTAGCGTGGGGGCGCAAAACACTCAAGCTGCTTCGCGTTTGCTGGCTATGAATGGGTTGAACCCAGCCGTGGTGCAGGTCGTAGGCTTGCGCCGCAATCCAGATCTCGGGTGTGCTGTCAAAGGTTTCAGCGTCCCACAACAACGGAAAGCTGGAGGTCTGGCAATGAGCGGGTACCGGATCCCGAGCGGCATAGCCGCAGCGGTTATAGTGTTCGAGCCAGGAAGCAGGGTAGTTGGTTGTGTAAGTGTGCTGATCGGAACCGATGAAGGTAAATGCGTAGTAGTGAAACCCGAGCTTCTCAATGAGCAACGGCAGGTTGTCGAGCAATCGCTGCGGTTGCGCGGCTGTCCGATTTTTCATCACACCTCCATGTAGGATGAATCAGATGGCGCTGTAGGCGTCCGAGCCTCTGGTATTCAGCGCATTATAGAGACACACCAACAGCGCCTTATGCTGAAGGCCATTGTTTTTTTCTACTGCGCAGTTGCACCTGATAGGACTGCACATCTGCATCCTTCAGTGTTTGCCTACGCGCAGCATTTCCCCGACCAACCACTCCAGGGCCCGATTCTGTCCGTGCTGTGCCAGGTGCACCAGTTCCAGTTCGAAAGCCTCCAGGGCAAACGGCAGGTCATACAGTTGCAAGGGCAGCAAGGTGGCGAAATACCGCGCCAGTTGCGTCGGCAACACCACGCAAAGGTCTGAAGCCACCACCAGATGTGCCGCCTGCAGATAGCTGGGCGTGGTGTAGACGATCTGCCGCGCCAGCCCTTGTTCCCCCAGCCATTGATCGACCATACCGCGGGTCTGCCCGCCGTGCACCCAGAGGTGGCGCAGGCGCAGGAAAGTCTCAAGGTCCAGCGCGTCATTGACCAGTGGATGGCCCTGGCGTACCGCAACCTGCAGGGTTTCGCTACGCCAGTGATGGCGGGCGAAGCGCGCCGGGATTTCCTCAAAGCGCCCCAGCACCAGGTCGAGCTGGCCGCGGTCCAGCGCATCGACCGGCAGGCTGGGGGCCAGCGGGGTGATGTCCAGGCGCAGGTTGGGGGCACTGTCTTGCAGGTGCCGCAGCAGTTCGGGCATGCACAGTTGCTCGACGAAGTCGGTCATGGCGATGCGAAAAGTCTGTCGGCTCAAGCGCGGGTCGAAGCTTTCGCCGACATTCAGGGTTTGTTCGATCTGCTGCAGCGCCGAGCGAATCGGGCCCTCAAGGGCCAAAGCTTTCGGGGTGGGTTGCATGCGCCGGCCAATACGCACCAGCAGCGGGTCTTCGAGCAGTTCACGCAGGCGTGCCAGGGCGTTACTGACGGTTGGCTGGCTGAGGGCCAGGCGTTCGGCGGCGCGCGAGACATTCTGCTCGCGCAGCAAGACGTCGAGGATGCGCAGCAGGTTGAGATCGAAGTTGGTTATATTCATTTCGCAAATATCACGCATATGAAAATGAAATTTCTCAAATAGTAGGCGGCTGCTTAGGGTGTCGGCAATCCTTCTTTACTGATTGGGAGTGCCGCTGTGAGCGACGGATTCGAGATACAACAGGCTGCGGTGGTGGGGGCCGGCACCATGGGCCGGGGGATTGTCATCAGCCTGGCCAGTGCCGGTATCCCGGTGTTGTGGCTGGACGCCAATGCGCAGATGCTCAGTGCTGGCCTGAAAATGGCAGCTGACACCTGGGCCCATCAAGTCACCAAGGGCCGCATCAGCCAGGCGCAGGCCGAGCAGAATCTGGCCCGGCTACAGGCGGTGGACAGTTACGCGGCCCTGGCCGATGTCGACCTGGTGATCGAGGCGGTGTACGAGAACCTTGAGCTCAAGCAGGAAATCTTTCGCCTGCTGGACAGCACCCTCAAACCTGATGCGATTCTCGCCAGCAACACCTCGGCGCTGAATATCGACGCCATTGCCGCCGTCACCTCGCGCCCTGCGCAGGTGCTGGGCCTGCATTTCTTCAGCCCGGCGCACATCATGAAACTGCTGGAAATCGTCCGTGGCGCACACACCTCAGCGGCGGTGCTGGCGCAGGCCAGGCAGCTCGGGCAACGCCTGGGCAAAGTCGCAGTGGTGGCGGGCAACTGCCGTGGCTTTATCGGCAACCGCATGCTCAAGACCTATGCCGACGAGTCGCGCAAGATGCTTCTTGAGGGGGCTTTGCCGCAGCAGGTGGACGCGGCGTTGCAGGCTTTCGGCTTTGCCATGGGGCCGTTTCGCATGTACGACGTGGTCGGCATCGATCTGGAGTGGCGCGCGCGGCAACTGGCCGGGCAGGGCATGGACAGTCCGCTGGCGCAGGTCGACAACGCCCTGTGCGAGCGCGAGCGCTTTGGCCAGAAGACTGGCCGCGGCTACTACCGGTATGCCGAAGGCAGCCGCGAAGCCGAGCATGATCCGCAAGTCGATGCGCTGATCGAAAGCATTGCCCGCGAGCTGGGCTATCGCCGCCGGGTGATCGACGATCAGGAAATTATCGAGCGCAGCTTGCTCGCCCTGGTCAACGAGGGCGCGAAGATTCTTGAGGAAAACATCGCCGCCAACAGCCACGACATCGATCTGGTCTACCTCAACGGTTATGGCTTCCCGGCGCAAGTGGGGGGGCCGATGAACTGGGCCGACGCCCAAGGGCTGGCGACGATCGAACAACGTCTGCAGGCGCTGCAGCAGCAACACGGTGAACACTGGAAGCCGGCCGCGCTGATTACCCGGTTGGTGGCAGCAGGCAAGGGCTTGGGCAATGTAGGGGAGGGGCGGGTATGAAGTATCAGGCACCATTGCGCGATATGCGTTTTGTTCTGCACGAGCTGTTTGACGTGAGCGGCCATTGCCAGCAACTGGGCAACGGCCTGGATCGCGAGACCATCGACGGCGTGCTCGAAGAGGCCGCGCGTTTTACCGCCGAGGTGGTGGCACCGCTCAACCGCAACAGTGACGAGCAGGGCTGTCACTTGCAGGATGGCGAAGTGACCACGCCTGATGGCTTTCGCCAGGCCTACCAGCTGTTCGTCGAGCAGGGCTGGGCGAGCATGACCGGGCCGGTGGATTTCGGCGGCCAGGGTTTCCCGCAAATGGTCTCGGCGAGTTTTCACGAGATGTTGATGAGTGCTTCGCTGGCGTTTCGGGTTTACTCCGGGCTGACCGAAGGCACCGTCGTCGCCCTGGACCGGCATGGCAGTGCCGAGCTCAAGCAGCGTTACCTGGCGCAGCTGGTCAGCGGCGAGTGGGCCGGCACCATGTGCCTCACCGAGCCTCAGGCCGGGACCGACCTGGCACTGCTGCGCACCCGCGCCCAGCCTCAGGCCGATGGCAGCTACCGGCTCAGCGGCAGCAAGATTTTCATCAGCGGCGGCGAGCAGGATTTAACGGACAACATCATCCACCTGGTGCTCGCCCGCTTGCCCGATGCGCCGCCCGGTGTCAAAGGTATCAGCCTGTTCCTGGTGCCCAAGCGGCTGGTCAACGCCGATGGCTCGCTGGGTGAACGCAACGCCGTGAGCTGCGGGGCGCTGGAGCACAAGATGGGCATCAAGGGGGCCTCCACCTGTGTGATGAACTTCGACGCTGCCAGCGGCTGGCTGGTGGGGCAGGCGAATCATGGCCTGGCGTGCATGTTCACGATGATGAACGATGCGCGTTTTCAGGTCGGGTTGCAGGGTCTGGGGATCGCCGAAGCGGCGTTCCAGGGCGGGCTGGCTTATGCCCGCGAGCGCTTGCAGTCGCGCGCGATCAGTGGCCCGGTGGCGCCGGACAAACCGGCTGACCCGATCATCGTTCACCCGGATGTGCGGCGCATGCTTCTGACCCAGAAGACCCTCAGTGAAGGCTGTCGCATGCTCGCAGCCTACGCCGCCCGGCAACTGGACCTTGAACACAGCGCCAGCACTGCGCCGCAACGAGACGCGGCGACCCGCCGCGCCGCGTTGCTGATTCCGCTGGTCAAAGCATTCTTTACCGACTGCGGTCAGGAAGTCGCCAGCCTTGGCGTGCAGCTGTACGGCGGTCATGGCTATATCCGCGAGTGGGGCATGGAGCAACTGATGCGCGACAGCCGCATCACCCAGCTGTACGAAGGCACCAACGGCATTCAGGCGCTGGACCTGATCCGCCGCAAGCTACTCGGTGACGACGGTGCCGAGCTCAATGCCTTGATCGACGAACTGGCCACCCAGGTGGCGCAAGCCACGTCGCACGCGGCGCTGGCCGAACGGGTCGGGCAGCGCCTGCAAGAGTGGCGGCTGCTGGCTGATTCGGTGTTGCAGGCCTGCCACCGCGACCCGCAAGAGATCGGTGCGGTGTCAGTGGATTTTCTCGCTTACTCGGCCTATGTGTTGTTGGCGGCGTTGTGGTTGCAGGCGGCAGAGCGTGCCAGTCAAGCACTCGCGGCCGGCAGCGGGGAACCGGCGTTCTACCGGGCCAAGCTGCAATCGGCGGATTTCTACTTGCGCCGCGTACTGCCACGGGCCAATGCCCATCGCGAGGCCTTGCTCGCCGGTGCCGATTGCTTGATGGCCATGCCGGAGGCTGATTTCGCCTTCTGATTCACGCTGCGGACCATAACAACAAAGGGAGACGCCGCATGCAGTCATTCAGTTTTGCTACCACCGCGCAGATCCTCTGCGAAGCGGGCGCCGCGTCGCGCCTGGCGCACCTGTGCCGTGAACGCGGTGCACGCCGGGTGCTGATCGTCACCGACCCGGGCATCGCCCGCCTGGGTTTACTGGCGCCGCTGTTGCCCGGCTTTGCCGGTCAGGGCCTGGCGGTGGAGGTGTTCGACCGGGTGCAGGCCGATCCACCGCAAGCCTGTGTGCTTGAGGTGGTGCAGCAAGCCCGGGCCATGCAAGCAGATTTGATCGTCGGTTTCGGTGGTGGCAGCTCCATGGACGTGGCCAAGCTGGTGGCATTGCTTGCACACCCGCAGTGTCAGCAACAGCTTGGCGATATCTACGGGGTCGATCAGGCCCGCGGGCAACGCTTGCCGTTGATCCAGGTGCCGACCACGGCGGGCACCGGTTCGGAGGTGACGCCGATTGCCATTGTCACCACCGGTGAGCACAGCAAGATGGGTGTGGTTTCGACCTTGTTGCTGCCAGACCTGGCGCTGCTCGATGCCGACCTGACCCTCGGCTTGCCGCCGCAGGTCACGGCGGCCACCGGAATCGATGCCATGGTGCATGCCATCGAGGCTTACACCAGCAAACTCAAGCGCAACCCGCTGTCCAGCCTATTGGCCCGTGAGGCGCTGCGGCTGCTGGCCAGCAACCTTGACCAGGCGGTGCACAACGGCAGTAACCGCGAGGCCCGCCAGGCCATGTTGCTCGGCGCCTGCCTGGCCGGTCAGGCATTCGCCAATGCGCCGGTGGCAGCGGTGCATGCGCTGGCCTATCCGCTGGGCGGCCACTTCCATATCCCCCATGGCCTGTCCAATGCCCTGGTATTGCCGCATGTGCTGCGTTTCAACGCCGAGGCGGCCGCGCCTCTGTACGCTGAGCTGGCACCGCTGTTGCTCGGTGACCGATTACAGGCGGGGGATGCCTACGCTCAGACCGAGCAATTCGTCAGCGCCCTGGCCGAACTCAGCCCGCGTTGCGGCCTGCCCACGCGGTTGCGCGATGCCGGGGTGCCTGCCGACAGCCTCGAACAACTCGCCAGCGACGCCATGCTTCAGCAGCGTTTGCTGGTCAACAACCCGCGTGCCGTCAGCGAAGCCGACGCATTGGCGATCTATCGCGCGGCTTACTGACATGAACGGATACTCCAGGCCATGAGCCAACACCTGCGCGAACACTTTCAGCATTTCCAGGCGATCACCACACGCTGGCACGACAACGACGTCTATGGCCACGTCAACAACGTTGTCTACTACAGCTACTTCGACAGTGCGGTGAACAGCTACCTGATCGAGGTTGGGGGGCTGGATATCCACCAGGGTGAAGTGATTGCCTTTGTGGTCAGCTCAAGCTGTGACTACTTCACCTCGATTGCCTTTCCCGAGCGCATTGAGGTTGGCCTGTCGGTGAGCAAGCTGGGCAACAGTTCGGTGCATTACAGCCTGGGCATTTTCAAGGCCGGGGAGCCACAGGCCTGCGCAACCGGACGCTTTGTGCATGTCTTCGTCGAACGCGCCAGCAGTCGCCCTGTACCTGTTCCTCAACCCCTGCGGGCGGCATTGAACCGCCTGCTTTGTGACTGATCCCGTTGGAGCACACGACCATGCAAGACGCTGTTATCGTTTCCACCGCCCGCACGCCAATCGCCAAAGCCTTTCGCGGTGCGTTCAACGACCTCAAGTCGCCGTCCATGAGTGCGCTGGCCATTCGTGCCGCAGTTGAGCGCGCGAAAATCGAGCCGGGCGAAATCGACGACCTGGTGATGGGCACCGCCATGCAGAGTGGCACCGCTTCGACCAACCTCGCACGTTTGTCGGCACTGGCTGCGGGCCTGCCGTTGTCAGTTAGCGGCCAGACCATCGACCGGCAGTGCGCGTCCGGGTTGATGGCCATTGCCATCGCCGCCAAACAGATCATGGTCGATGGCATGCAGCTGACCATCGGCGCCGGCCAGGAGCAGATCAGCCTGGTGCAGAACGCGCATATGCAGGCGGCGGCTGCCGCCGAAGATGCCACGGTGCTGCGCATGGCCGAACACGCGTATATGCCGATGCTGCTGACCGCTGAAATCGTTGCCCGGCGCTACAACATCAGCCGTGAGGCCCAGGACGCCTACAGCCTGCAATCGCAGCAGCGCACTGCGGCGGCGCAAGCGGCAGGGGTGTTCGCTGACGAGATCGTGCCGGTCAATGTGCGCAAGAAAGTCGTCGACAAACAGAGCGGCGCGATCACTTATGAAGACGTACAACTGACTCAGGATGAAGGCAACCGCCCGCAAACCACCCTGGCCGATCTGCAAAAGCTGGCCCCGGTGCGCGAAGGCGGTTGCATCACCGCCGGTAACGCCAGCCAGTTGTCCGACGGCGCCAGCGCCTGCGTGCTGATGAGTGGTGCTCTGGCGGCGCGCTCCTCTGTGAGTCCGCTGGGCTTGTATCGCGGTATCGCGGTGGCTGGCCTGGCGCCGGAAGAGATGGGCATCGGCCCGGTACTGGCAATTCCCAAATTGCTACGCCAGCACGGGTTGCGCGTGGACGACATCGGCTTGTGGGAAATCAACGAAGCCTTTGCCTGCCAGGTGCTGTACAGCGCGCAAACCCTGGGCATTGATCCGGCGAAACTCAACGTCAACGGCGGTGCGATTGCCATCGGCCATCCTTACGGCATGAGCGGTGCACGCATGGTTGGTCATGCCTTGCTGGAGGGCAAACGCCGCGGCGTGAAGTACGTGGTGGTGAGCATGTGTGTCGGTGGCGGCATGGGCGCGGCCGGTTTGTTCGAGGTGCTCTGAGTTCCCCTGGGGTGGGGTTGCGGGCGCAATCCGGATGCCCGAGCCACCCTTCACGGGAGGGGTACTGATCACTTTTCTTTGCATAAGCTAGCAATACCCGAGGCCGCCGAAGGCAACCGGGGTGAAGTGCATGCAAAGAAGAGGTGAATGTGGTGTATCGCAAGCTATTTTCAGTGACCGGCAGGCCGCGCCAGCTCGATGGCGGCGCGCTGTTCGGCACCACGCCGCGGCGCACCTGGAGCGAGTGGTTGAGCCCTGACAGTGACAATCAGGTCGAGATGGCTTCGCGCGTCCTGCTGGTGCAACAGGACGGGATGAATATCCTGGTCATGGCGGGCGCCGAGGCGTTGTTGGCACCGTTGCCGCCATCCTGCCGCTGTCAGCGTCCAGCGCCTGGCCTGCTCGACAGCCTGGCGCGGCTGGGGGTGGCAGAAGGGCAGATACACGCCGTGGTGCTCACGCACCTGCATGCGATGCTTGCGCCAGACGTACGTCGGGCGGTCAACGATGGTGACTGCCCGCGACTGTTGTTCCCGGCCGCCCGTTACCTGGTTGGCCGCCAGCACTGGATCCGCGCCAACCAACCGCACCCGCGCGATCGAACCCTGTTCGTTGCGCAGATCATCAGCCAGCTGCAAAGCAGCGGACGTTTGCGTCTGCTGGACGAGCATGCCGACGACCTGTTGGGCGACGGCTGGCGTTTTCATCTCAGCGACGGTTACACCCCGGGGCAATTGTTGCCGGAAATCCGCATGCCCGGTGGCCCGCTGATTTTCGCCGGCGACCTGGTGCCTGCCATGCAGTGGCTCACCCTTGATCTGACCACGGCCTTCGACCGCAATCCGGAATGCCTGATTGATGAAAAAGAACGCCTGCTCGACCACCTGGTGGCTATTGGCGGACGACTGTTTCTGCCTCGCGACCCCAGTGTTGCGCTGATCAAGGTCAGTCGTGACCGGCAATCGCGTTATCAACCTTTTGACCAGCAAGCCGTCCTGCATCGCCTGGACAGTTGAAACAACCCACTCAACAGGAGTGCTCCATGAAAGTAATGGCTGCAGTAAAGCGCGTGGTCGATTACAACGTCAAAGTCCGCGTCAAGGCGGACGGCACTGGCGTCGACCTCGCTAACGTGAAAATGGCGCTCAACCCCTTCTGCGAAATTGCCGTGGAAGAGGCGGTACGCCTCAAGGAACAAGGGATTGCCACTGAAGTGGTGGTGGTGACGGTTGGCCCGGCCACTGCTCAGGAGCAATTGCGTACCGCGCTGGCACTGGGTGCCGACCGTGCCATCCTGGTCGAATCCGCTGAAGAGCTGAGCTCGCTGGCCGTGGCCAAGCTGCTCAAGGCTGTGGTCGACAAAGAACAGCCGCAGCTGGTGATCCTTGGCAAGCAGGCGATCGACAGCGACAACAACCAGACCGGCCAGATGCTGGCGGCCTTGAGCGGCTTCGCTCAAGGCACCTTCGCCTCCAAGGTTGAAGTGGCTGGCGACAAGGTCCAGGTTACCCGTGAAATCGACGGCGGCCTGCAGACCGTTGCGCTGAACCTGCCCGCGATCGTCACCACCGACCTGCGTCTGAACGAGCCGCGCTACGCGTCGCTGCCGAACATCATGAAGGCCAAGAAAAAGCCGCTGGAAACCGTTACGCCAGATGCGCTGGGCGTTGCCACTGCCTCCACCAACAGACTCCTGAACGTCGAAGCGCCAGCTGCACGCAGCGCCGGTATCAAGGTCAAGTCGGTGGCTGAACTGGTCGAGAAACTGAAGAACGAGGCGAAGGTAATCTGATGACTATTCTGGTAATTGCCGAACACACCAACACCCAGCTTGGCGCCGCGACGTTGAACACGGTCGCTGCGGCGCAACAGATTGGCGGTGAGATTCATGTGCTGGTCGCCGGTGTTGATCTCGAAGGCGCCGTGGCTGCGGCGCAAGGTATCGAGGGCATCAGCAAGGTACTGGTGGCCAACGCTGCGGCCTATGCTCACCAGTTGCCGGAGAATGTCGCGCCGTTGGTGGCCAGTCTGGTCATCGATCAGAGTGTGATCTACAGCCACATCCTTGCTCCGGCCACCGCCAACGGCAAGAACATCCTGCCACGCGTTGCTGCGCTACTGGACGTTGACCAGATCTCCGAGATCATCTCGGTGGAGTCGGCGGACACCTTCAAGCGTCCGATCTATGCCGGTAACGCCATTGCCACGGTGCAGTCGAACGCTGCCGTCAAGGTTATCACTGTGCGTGCCACCGGCTTTGACGCCGTTGCCGCTGTAGGTGGTTCGGCTGCGGTCGAAGCCGTCGCTGCCGCGCATAATGCGGGCGTTTCGCTGTTCGTCGGGGAGCAACTGGCCAAGTCCGATCGGCCGGAACTGACCGCTGCCAAGATCGTTGTCTCGGGCGGGCGTGGTATGCAGAACGGTGACAATTTCAAACATTTGTACAGTCTGGCTGACAAGCTTGGTGCTGGTGTCGGGGCATCTCGTGCTGCGGTCGACGCCGGTTTCGTTGCCAACGATATGCAGGTGGGTCAGACCGGCAAGATCGTTGCGCCGCAGTTGTATATCGCCGTTGGTATTTCCGGGGCGATCCAGCATCTGGCCGGTATGAAGGATTCGAAGGTGATTGTTGCGATCAACAAGGATGAGGAAGCGCCGATCTTCCAGGTCGCCGATTACGGTCTGGTGGCGGATCTGTTTGAGGCTGTTCCGGAGTTGGAGCAACAGCTTTGATGCACCTGGGACGGTGGAGTTTCGGGGGCTAAGATTTTTGGAGTGGGTTGTTGGGGGTGCTAGCTTATCCATTTTGTGTGGTGATGCTGCCGGCCCCTTCCGCCCTTACGGCGGCCTACTTTTTTCTTGGAAAAAGTAGGCAAAACCGCTGGCTCCTACATACGGCCCTACGCTGCGCTCCGGGTCCCTTCGCTCCGGCACCTTCCGGGGCCACGCGGCCTACGACTTGCTTCGCCAAGTCTACGGCTCGCGCTCTTCGGCTACGCCGAAGGTGCTACGCACTGGCCCCTACAGGCACCTCCACTCAGCCTCCTGAAGTCGCAGTCCGCAGCGCCTGAACGTGCGTGTATGAAGAGCAAGAGCAAGGCTTTGAAGCGGGATTTTCCCGCGATGCGATGTAACTGGCAGGTCGATATCGCGGGGCAAGCCCGCTCCCACCGGGAGACCAATTAACCCGGTGGGAGCGGGCTTGCCCCGCGATAGCAGCGGCCTGCCGCCGGCAATATCTGATTTCGAAGATGCGCCAGCGCAGGCGCCACCCGTAACTTTGCGACTTCAGGAGGCTGAGCGTAGGTGTCTGGAGGGGGCTGGTGCGCAGCACCCTTCGGCCTTAGCCGAAGTTCGCGAGCCGTAGACTTGGCGAAGCAAGTCGTAGGCCGCGATGCCCCTGGAGGGCACCGTAGCGAAGGGACCCGGAGCGCAGCGTAGGGCCGTATGTAGGAGCCAGCGGTTTTGCCTACTTTTTCTAAGAAAAAAGTAGGCCGCCGTAAGGGCGGAAGGGGCCGCCAGCGTCACCACACAAAATGGATAAGCTCACAGCCTTGGCTAATGGGGAGAGAAAATCCGTTGCACGCCAAGACCATCAAGCACCGCGTCGATCAACGCACGCGCCGCCTCGATGTGCTGACCAGCGCCGCACACCAGGGAGCGGTCGTTGAGCGTGAGATGATCGACCGCATCGCTGACCGTAGCCTCGGCACATTGCAGCAGATGGCAAGCATGCAGCAGTGCTTCTTCGGCGGAAATACCGGCACGGACAGCGAACATGCGATTGGCGCCGAACGGGGTGTTGGCGGTGGTAGCGTTGGAAAGGTCGAGACTGGGGGGATCGGGGACGAGTTTTTTCATGGTTGACCTCAAGTTATGAAGCAACCACACCTCGCTGCTAAACGAAGGGTGGCAGCTGTACGCGGGTTAGCAGACCGGTAACTCGAGAAACCCGGCGCACCCGAAGGTGCCCCACGTACAACCGCCATATAGCGTTGTGCCGTCGACATCGAGTATTGAGCCGGACTGCTAAATCCGATCGCTGGATTTTCCAACGACGGCAGCAGCCTAGGTCCATGAAGGGCTTGGCACAACAGAGCAACGGCGCCGGGAGTATGATTCAGAACGGTCTGACAGAAAACACCTACAATCTCGCGATTTGTCGATGCTGGTTGTGGGGGTGTTCTTGTGGGCGCTATCGCGGGGCAAGCCCGCTCCCACCGGTTACCTCAAATCCCGGTGGGAGCGGGCTTGCCCCGCGATGCTTTCAGACATTAAGCCAGCGCCTTGCCCTCGGGTGCCAAGCGCGCAGCGGGTATGGCGATCAACAGCAACAGCGTGCCCAACACCAGCAGCACCGCGATCAAGTCAAAGGCCAGGTACAGGCTGCCGGTAGCGGTTTTCACCGCGCCGACCGCGGTCTGGCTGAGGACGCCGGCGATGTTGCCGAGGCTGCTGATAATGGCGATCCCACCCGCGGCACCGGACCTGCTCAACAGGGCGGGCGGAATGGTCCAGAACAGCGGCATCGCCGCCAGCGCCGCCGCGGCGCCCAGGCTCACCAACAGCATCGACAGCACTGCGTGACCCTCGGCCAGGTCGAGCAGCCAAAAGCTCGCAGCCGCCGTCAACAAGGCCAGGCTCAGGTGCCAACGGCGCTCCATGTGCCGGTCTGAGCTACGACCGAGAATGTACATGGCGCACAACGCCGTCATGAACGGCAGGCTGGTCGCCAGGCCAATATGCTGCAAGTCCTGCAGGCCAAACCCCTGCACCAATGTCGGCAACCAGTAAGAGACGGTATTGGAGGCGCTGTAGATGCAAAAGCACACCAGCCCGGCCACATACAACAGCGGATCACGCAATGCGCCGACGAATCCACTGTGCGACGCACTGGGGCGCGATTCGCCCGCCAGGGCGGTGTGGATTTGCTGCTTTTGTTCATCGTCCAGCCAGCGCGCCTGTTCGGGCCGGTCAGTCAGCCAGAAACGCCCGATCACTCCGAGCAATACGGCGGGAAGACCGGTCAGGACAAACAGCACTTGCCAGTCACGCAGCCCCAGCCAGCCATGCAGGTGCGCCATGATGGTGCCGGACAAGGGGCCACAGATCATGCCGGCGACCATGCCGGCCATGAAAAACGAGGCGGTGATGCGGCCGCGTATCGCGGCGGGAAACCAGTAGGTGAGGTAAAGAATCAGACCCGGGAAAAAGCCCGCCTCAGCGATACCCAGCAAGAAGCGCGCGACGATCAGTTGGCCGGGGCTGGTGACAAAGGCGGTGGCCACGGTGATCAGGCCCCAGAGGATCATGATCCGCGTGAGCGTGGCACGCGCGCCGACACGCTGCATGTACAGGTTGCTCGGCACCTCGAAGAGGATGTAGCCCAGGTAGAAAACCCCGGCACCGATGCCATAGGCGGCATCGCTAAGGAGGATGTCTTCGGCCATGCGCAGTTTGGCGAACGACAGGTTCAGGCGGTCAATGGCGTTGATGATGAAGGCCAGCATCAGATAAGGCATCAGACGCCAGATAACTTTTGTGTAGGTGCGTTTCAGCTCGGCTGATGCGGCGGAAGTCGCTGGGAAGGAGGGTATGGCGTCGCTCATTGAAGCGCTCCTGGGTTGCCCGATTATTGTTGTAGTGGCGCCGCGGTGGGCTGTTCAGGCGAGTATAAGGAGGTGGTGCCAGGGCAATGTTCCGGATTCGGTGATGCGCTCAACGCATTGGAATACAAGAGAAATAACTTGAGGAAAGTGGTCGTCGGCAGCCGGGCTCCGGGTTTGGCGACGACCACGATTTATATACTGCTTTGTTGCTTAGAAGACCTGCTGGTAAATGGCGTGAATGTCATCCACGGTCAATTCGCGCGGATTGTTGCCGAGCAGGCGGGTTTGCAGGCTTGCCTCCTTTGCCAGGATCTCCAGATCATCCTCGCTGACGCCCACGTCGCGCAGGCGCGTTGGCAGTCCCAACTGAGCCGGCAAGGCCTGCAGATGGGCGATCAGCGCCATCGCCCGTTCAAGGATTGCACCACGGCCATGGGGCAGCAGAATATCTGCCAGCTCGGCGTACAGCGGCGCTGCGGCTTCCAGGTTGAAGCGCATCACCGGCGCCAGCACCAGCGAATTGGACAGGCCGTGAGGCACATGAAAGCGTGCGCCCAATGGATAGGCCAGGGCATGCACAGCAGCGACCGGGGCATTGGCGAAGGCCATGCCGGCAAGGCAGGCGCCGAGCAGCATGTTTTCGCGCGCTTGGGCATCGGCGCCGTCGTCACATACCCGCTCCAGGTTGTCGCCCAGCAGGCGCAGCGCCTCGCGGGCGAGGCAGTCGGAAATAGGGTTCTTCAGGTGTCTGGAGGTGTAGGACTCGATGGCGTGGACCATCGAATCGATGCCGGTGGCGGCGGTCACGGCCTTGGGCAGCCCCAGGGTCAGGTCGGCGTCGAGCAAGGCAATATCCGGCAGCAGGGCAGGAGAGATGACCACATTCTTCTGGCCCTCGCCGGTGGTGATCACCGATACGGCGGTGACTTCGGAGCCGGTGCCGGCGGTGGTCGGCACCAGAATCAGCGGCAAGCGGCGGCCGTTGGTGCGCTCGATACCGTAGATATCGGCCAGCGATTCTTCGCTGCGGGCCAGCAATGCGGTCAGTTTGGCCGCATCCAGCGAGCTGCCGCCGCCAAAGCCGATCACGCAATCGGCGCTGCATTGCCAGGCCGCTTGCACCGCGTCGAGGATCACCGATTCCGGCGGGTCGGCCTGCACCTCGCTGAACACCTGCAGGGCAATGCCCTTTTCAGCGAAGCTTTTTTGCACCGGGGCCAGCAGGCCGGTAGCCAAGACCCCTGAGTCGGTGACCAGCAGCACGGAGCGGTGCCCCATGGTCTGGACCTGTTCGGCCAGGCGGGCAGCGGCGCCGCGTTCGATGATGATGGAGCGGGTGGTGTTGAACAGCAGGCGGCGCGTCATGGTGTGGTGTTCCCCGTTGATAGTTCGTTGGACCGGTGGCGTCCCGTGAGGTCAGGAGTCAACAGAGTAGGGAGGCAATGACGCACAGCCCCCCTCCCTTGACGGGGGGGCAAGTCGCCAGCCGCAGCCTTGCCTGCCAGACGTAACTGCTGTGCTTCGTGCACGTCTGACCATGGCAGACCCGGAATAACCCGCTCCGGTTATCGGAAGTAATCAGGAAAATATATATAAAACAGCAAGTTACGATGATTTTTCGAGTTCCTGAATCCGGAAATGATTTCGCCCTCAAGCCCCCTAAACTGGGCCTGCCAAACAGGCCGTTGCTGCGTAACGGTCAGGGCGCGATCGAGTGAATTCCAGGAGACTGTCCCTTGAAAAAAACAACAGAAGAACAGGTCGAGCTGCTGCTCAGCGACCCGGCAGCCCTGGTCGGGCACAGCTTGCAGGACTGGAAGCAAATGCCTGCCGAGCAGATTGATGAGCTGCAGCTGGCAGGTCTGAAACGCCGCTTCGGCGAAATGCGCGAGCGTATTGCGGTGCTGAAAAAACTGGCGGACGCCGAAGGCATCGAACACATCGAACAGCTGGACGACGTAGTGCCTCTGCTGTTCGAACACACTCTGTTCAAGTCGTACCCGCCATCGCTGCTGGAAAAGAACAATTTCACCGCCATCAACAAATGGCTGGGCAAGCTGGTGATTCCGGCATTGGCAGAAAAAATCGCGGCCGTTGACGTCAGCGCCTGTAAAGGCCTGGACGACTGGTTCGAAACCATGGATGCGCAAATCCCGGAGTTGTGCCTGAGCCACACCTCTGGCACCTCCGGTACGCTTTCGTTTCTACCCTGCAGCGCCCGCGAGTTTGAAAAAGCCTCCGAAGTACGCAAGCTCTACGCCTGGAACATGACCGGGCCGGATACTCCCGACCCGGACCTGCATACCGCCTACCCGTACTACCGCAAGGGCTACCTCAGCCATCTGCGCGGCATGGGCTCGCTGGTGCGCGTGCTGCTGCCGGATCCGTCGCATTTCCACCCGGCTTATCCGTCCACCCTGTCCAGCGATGTACTGCGCCTGGGCGCCAGGCTGCGTGCCGCGCACAACAACGGCACCCTCGATCGCCTGGTGGTAGCGCCGGAGCTGCTGGCCAAGAAAAAGGCCTTCGATCAGCAGCAGGCCGAGATGCCGCAGCATCTGGCGGCGTTTTTCGATGACATCGCCAGCCGCCTCAGGGGCAAGCGCGTGTACATCGGCGGCACCTGGAACCTGTTGCACAACATGGCCAAGGCCGGTCTGGAGCGCGGCCTGGAGTCTGTCTTTGATCCCGACTCCTACATCATCACCACCGGTGGCGCCAAAGGTGTGGTGCCGCCGCAGAACTGGCGCGAGGAAGTCATGCGCTTTACCGGGGTGAAGATGTTGCATGAGTCCTATGCCATGTCGGAGGTGGTCAGCGGCTCGCACCTCAAATGCGAGCAAGGCAACTACCACTTCTCGCATACCGCGATCCCCTTTCTGCTCGACCCCGAGACCAGCAAACCGCTGCCGCGCCAAGGGCGCCAGACCGGGCGTGCGGCGTTCTTCGATCTGGGGGCGGACATCCATTGGGGGGGCTTCATCACCGGCGACGAAGTGACCATCGAATGGGATGCACCCTGCAGCTGTGGACGCCACAGTCGCTATGTCGTCGGGGCGATCCAGCGTTACAGCGAAAAGAACGGCGGCGACGACAAGATCACCTGCGCGGCGTCCGAACAATCCCATCGCGAAGCGATGGACTTCCTCAATACCCTGGAGGGCTGAGTCATGACCCACCCCATTGCTCCGATGATCATTCGTGGTCAAGTGATCACCGACAACCTGATTGAAGTGGGTGGCCGCGGCGGTGACCTGAGCTTCCTCACCCCCGATGCCAACAAGTACATCGACCAGCTGCCGCTGGGCAACCCGGCCAAGCTTGCGGATCTGTACAGCTTGAGCTTCGAGGACATTCTCGATTACGCCGTGGCGCTCGGCGAACGCCTGGCTCTGGACAAAAACCGGTACCTGCAGGAAGCCTGCGAGCTGTCGTACCTGACTGCGCCGACCACCCCGAGCATCGTCAAGGGCTCCTATATGGGCCTGCAGCACCTGCTGTCGCGTGAGTTGATCAGGGAGATGGCCGAAAGTACCGTCGGTATCAACTACCTGGAAGGCTGGGTGCCGCAAACCCTGCTCGACGGCACTCAACTGGAAGTGCGCTGCTTCGGTGCGCGCACCCTGCACATCGTTGCCGGCAACGCGGTGTCGTTGTCGTTGTGGACCATCATCCGCAACATGGTCCTGCGCAGCGATGCGATCATCAAGGCACCGTCCAATGACCCGTTCACCGCACTGGCCATCGCCCGCACCATGGTCGACATGGCCCCGGACCATCCGCTGACCAAACACCTGAGTGTCGCCTACTGGAAAGGTGGCGACGAGGCGTTCGAGCAGCGCCTGTACCAGCCGCAGAACCTCGAGAAAATCGTCGCCTGGGGTGGTTTTGCTTCGATGAAGCATGTCACTCGCTACATCCAGCCGGGTCTGGAACTGATTTCCCTCGATCCCAAACGCAGCGCCAGCATCATCGGCAAAGACACCTTCGACAGCGAAGCGAACATGCGCGAAGCCGCCGTGCGTCTGGCGGCCGATATCGGCGCGATCAACCAGAAAGGCTGTGTCTGCGCGCGCGTGGTGTACGTGCAGAGCGGCACGGACGAGCAAGGGCTGGAGCGCCTTAACGTCTTTGGCCAGTACGTCTACGAGGCCATGCTCGGTTTGCCCAACACCCTCAGTACCACGCCCAAGCGTTATGACCAGGGCCTGAAAGCCCATGTCGATGCGCTGCGCCTGGATGACGAGTGGTACAAGGTCATTGGCGGCAAGGCCGGCGAGGGCGCAATCATCTGCTCGCAGCTGCCCGAGCCGGTGTCGTTTGCCGCCAGCCTCGACGACCGTACTGCCAACCTGGTGCCGGTCGACGACTTGAGCGAAATGATGAACGCGGTCGATGCCTACACCCAGACCGTCGGTGTCTATCCGGAAAGCATCAAGGACCAGCTCAAGGACGTATTGCCGCTCTACGGTGCGCAACGCATCGTCTCGCTGGGTTATGCCGCGGCGATGAAATTTGCCGCACCACAGGACTCCATCGAGCCGATGCGGCGCATGGGTAAATGGATCTCCAACCAGATCGCCGCGCCGGAAACCAGCGCCGCACCCTGGCTGCGCCCGTCGATCTCGTAAATACACCGACATTTCCCGTTGTGGGAGCGGGCTTGCCCCGCGATAGCGATCTTCCTGTCACATCGCATCGCGGGGCAAGCCCGCTCCCACCGGCCAATAACTGGAGCAACCACCATGACCACATGTATCGGCTACGGCGTCCATGAAGCCAACGCGCCGCTTGAGCCTGTGCGTTTCGAACGTCGGGCGCTGCGTGACGACGATGTCGCCATCGACATCGACTACTGCGGCGTCTGCCATTCCGACATGCACTATGTGCACAACGACTGGAACACCACGCGTTTTCCCTGTGTACCAGGCCACGAGATTGTCGGCCGGGTCACCACCGTGGGCAGCGCCGTCAGCCGTTACCGTGCTGGCGATCTTGTTGCAGTCGGTTGCCTGGTCGACAGCTGCCAGCAGTGTGCGGCTTGCGAGGACCACCAGGAACCGCATTGCACCCACGGCATGACCCCGACCTACAACGGCCTGGACCGCATCAGCGGCGAAGTGACCCGCGGTGGCTACGCCCAGCACATCGTTGTGCGCGAGCAGTTTGTGCTGCGTGTGCCGCCGGCGCTGGACCCTCGCTTTACCGGCCCGCTGTTGTGCGCAGGCATCACTGTGTGGACGCCAATGCGCGCGCACGGCGTCAAGGCCGGTACGCGCCTGGCGGTCATCGGCCTCGGCGGCCTGGGCCACATGGCCGTCAAGCTCGGTGTTGCGCTCGGTGCCGAGGTTACGGTAATCACTACTTCGCCCGGCAAGGCTGATGGTGCCCGCGCACTCGGCGCCCATCATGTGCTGTTGTCCGGCGAGCCGCAGGCGATGAAAGCGGCGGCCAGCAGTTTTGACCTGGTGCTCGATACCATCCCGCGCAGCCACAACGTCAACCCCTACTTGATGCTCCTGGCCCGTAACGGCACGCTGGTGCTGGTGGGGGCGCTGGAGCCGCTGGAGCCCATTCATGGTGCATTGCTGGCGGTCAACAACCGTTCGATTGCCGGCTCGTTGATCGGTGGCCTGCAACAGACCCAGGAACTGCTGGACTTCTGCGCCGAGCACCAGGTGCTGCCGAGCTGCGAGATGATCGAGATTCAGGACATCAACCAGGCCTTCACGCGCATGCACAACAATGATGTGAAGTACCGTTTCGTGATCGACATGGCGTCGCTCAAATCCGTCGATACCCAGGACGCGGGGGAGAGCGCAAGGTAAAAAAACTGTACAGCTGCGCAGCCTTCTCTCGGGGGCTACGCATTGGTTCTGGCGGCGCATACACGCAAAGACTCCGTACTATCGCCGCCTTGAACGATGCCACTCACACCATTGCCTGTCGCCCCCTCACCACCTGACCCTGACCCCGAGGTTGCCGATCACCCCGTTCAAATCATTGTCATCGACATCGCTGCTGTAGTCGGCGCTGACGAACAGGGCCACTTTGGGAGTAACGCGCGCCACCAGGCCCAGGCCCAGTTCGACGGTGGTGGAGTTACGCCCGCTGCTGATCTTGTCGACCTTGTCCAGGCTGACGGTGTCGGCGTTGGAAAAGTCGTGCCAGACGTTGGTACGCAGGAAGGGTTCGATGGGCATACCGCGCACGTTGTAGCGCGCAGACAATTTGGCACCGACCCGGCCGGTCCAGTTTGGCTGCTGGTCGAAGGCTTGTTGGGTGTCGGTCTGGGTCTGGCTGCCGGGGAAGTACTGTTGGTTGATCAATTGCGCTTGCGGCTCGATCGTCCAGTTGGCGCCCAGGCTGATCGGGAAGCCACCTTCGACCGACAAGGTCAGCGCATGTCCGTCGCCATCCAGACGCTGGCCGTTTTCGCTACGGCCATTGACGTCGAAACGGGTGCCCATGGCCACCGCATCCACATGCCAGCCCTGATCGTGGGTCATGCTCCAGTACATACCCAGGCTTTCACCTTCGAGGCTGACGTTGGATTTCCGGTCGCCGACCAGGGGTTTGCGCATACCGTCGAAGCCACTGTGCAGGCTGCTGTGCCCCACGAAAAAACCGGCACGGTGAGTATTGCCGCTGCTGGTTTCACGGATAAACAGGTCCGGGCTGATCTGCAGGCTCTGGTTGTTCAGTTCCAGGCGCGAGGGCGCCGGTGCACCGTTTCTGATGGGGCTCGGAAAGAACGCGGCCCACTGGCTGGCGATCGTGTCGGAGGCTGATGAAGCGTTGCGCTCGGCCAGGCGCTCGGAGAACGCGCTGAGGGTGTTCAGGCCCAGGCCACCGGCATGGACCGGCGTTAGCGATAGCGCCGGCAAACTCTGCACCTGCGCTTGTACCAGGGTGTTGTACGGGTCGTTATCCTCCAGGCCCAACGCATGGGTTTCCAACGGGGTTGCAAGAAGCAGCGACGTGGAAACCGCGTAGAAAACATACTCAAAGCCAGCAGGATTCAGAGTTTTTTTCATGGCGGATCTCCTCTGTTATAACAGCCAAGGATTCTGGCCTGATGTCACGGGCTGTAAGGCAAAACCAGAGGGCGACCCAAACCAGCAAGACCGGTCCCTTTCGCGCGCTGAAAGGCGCGAGCTAGAGGCCCGGAAAGGAGTCTTGCAATGCTGCATTACATGTAGCTAAGGAGAGGAGAGGGCGGGCGTCAAGAATGTGTTAAATAACCGTTGTCAAGCTATTGGAGCGGCCAATTTGCTGAAATTAAACAATTATTTACATTTGATAGTCGTGATGGCGATTTCAGCCAGATTGGCTATGCCGAATCATTGCTAAAGCTGCACTTCAACAGCCAGCGGCAGATGATCGGACAGATGACTCCAGGGCTTGTTACCCAGGATCCGAGGTGCATGGCTGTTGGCGTTGCGCAGGTAGATACGGTCCAGGCGCAGCAACGGCAGGCGTGCCGGGTAGGTCCGCGCCAGCAGGCCGTGATGACGCTCGAATGCTTCATGCAGGCCCCGGTGCAGGCCCAGGGTACGGTTGCCGTGCAGCTTCCAGTCATTGAAGTCGCCGGCAATGATCACCGGGGCGTCAGCGGGTAGCGAGTCGAGCAAGCGGCGCAGTAACTGCAACTGTTTTTGCCGATGGCTTTCCAGTAGCGACAGGTGCACGCAGACGGCGTGCACGTGCGGCTGGCCAGGCACATCCAGCACGCAGTGGAGCAGGCCGCGGCGCTCGGGGCCGGTGATCGAGACGTCGAGGTTGCGGTGTTCGATGATCGGGTACTTGGACAACAGCGCATTGCCGTGGTGGCCATTGGGGTACACGGCATTGCGCCCATAGGCAAAGTCGGTCCACATGCTGTCGGCGAGGAACTCGTACTGCGAGGTTTGCGGCCAACCGGCGTGGCGGTCGTGGCTGCCGAGCACTTCCTGGAGAAATACGATGTCGGCCTGGGTGCTGCGCACCGCCTCGCGCAGTTCGGGCAGGATATAGCGGCGGTTGAAGGCGGTGAAACCCTTGTGGGTGTTGACGGTCAGTACCTGCAGTCGGCGCACGGCCGGCGCCGTCTGGGTGCTGGCAAGGCGAGTGGGGTCCGGTTCGAGTTTCACGGTTGCTCCTGGTGACCAAGCCTACTGCATGGGACCGGACCTGAAGGCGTCAGTTCCCGTTGTTCAACTGTCGTCTTCGGGTTGCAGCTCCAGCAGTACCAGCGAACGTCCCTGCACCTGCAGCGGGCTGTCGAAACCATGCCGTTCACCCTTGCGCAATTGTGGCCGATCGGTATCGATCAGGCAGTTCCAGTGTTGCCCCTCAGGCACCTGTGGCAGGGTGAAGGCCAGCGTGTCGTGATGGGCATTGACGATCAGCAACAAGGTGGCATCCGCCCCCGGGCGCTGGATACCGCTGACCTGGGCGCGACCATCCATCAACATGCCCAGGCAACGGCCCTGGCTGTCATGCCATTGCTCGACACTCATCTCGCTGGCGTCGGGCGCAAGCCAGGTGACGTCCTTGACCCCGATCGCCTCATTGTAGTCGCCGACCAGAAAGCGTGAGCGGCGCAACACCGGGTAGGCCAGACGCAGTTTGGTCAGGCGTTTGACGAACTTGAGCAGCGCCGCGCCCTCGTCATCCAGTTGCCAGTTGACCCAACCGATTTCGCTGTCCTGGCAGTAGGCGTTGTTGTTGCCGTGCTGGGTGCGGCTGAACTCGTCGCCGGCGACGATCATCGGCGTGCCCTGGGCCAGCAGCAAGGTGGCAAAGAAGTTGCGCATCTGGCGCAGGCGCAGGGCGTTGATTTCGGGATCATCGGTGGGCCCTTCGACGCCGTGGTTCCAGGAAATATTATGGTTGCTGCCGTCTTCGTTGTTTTCGTCGTTGTCTTCGTTGTGCTTGTCGTTGTACGAGACCAGATCGCGCAGGGTGAAGCCATCGTGAGCGGTGACGAAATTGACCGAGGCATAGGGCCGCCGGCCGCGACGGTTGAACAGTTCGCCAGAAGCGGTCATGCGTGCGGCGAAGTCGGCCAGCTGGCCTTCATCGCCTTTCCAGAAGGCGCGCACGGTGTCGCGGAAGCGGTCGTTCCACTCGGCCCAGCCGGGGGCGAAATTGCCCACCTGATAGCCACCGGGGCCGCAGTCCCACGGCTCGGCAATCAGCTTGACCTGGCTGAGCAGCGGGTCCTGGCGACAGGCCACAAGGAAGCTGTGACGCTCGTCGAAGCCTTCGTGGTAGCGGCCAAGGATGGTTGCCAGGTCGAAGCGAAAACCGTCCACATGCATCTCGCCGGCCCAATAGCGCAGCGAGTCGGTGACCAGTTGCAGTACGCAGGGGTGGCTCAGGTCCAGGGTGTTGCCGGTGCCCGAATCGTTGATGTAGAAGCGTTTGTCGTCGGGCCTGAGCCGATAGTAGGAGGCATTGTCGATGCCGCGCATGGACAGGGTCGGGCCCAGTTCATTGCCCTCGGCGGTGTGGTTGTAGACCACATCGAGAATCACCTCCAGGCCGGCATTGTGCAGGTGCGCGACCATCTCCTTGAACTCGGCGATCTTGCCGTTGGCCAGGTAGCGCGGATGGGGGGCGAAGAAGGCGATGCTGTTGTAGCCCCAGTAGTTGTTCAGGCCTTTTTGCAGCAAGTGCTGGTCGTTGACGAAGGCATGGATCGGCAACAGCTCGATGGACGACACCCCCAGCTGCTTTATGTGCTCGAGCAACTCGTCGCACATCAGCCCGGCAAAGGTGCCGCGGTTACTTTCCGGCACTGCCCGATGGCGCATGCTGATGCCGCGCACATGGGCTTCATAGAGGATGGTGCGGTCCCAGGGCACGCCGACACGCTGGTCGCGGCCCCAGGTGTAGGCCGGGTCGATGACCTTGCACTTGGGCACGAACGGAGCACTGTCGCGCTCATCGAAACTGAGGTCGCCATCGGCGTGACCAATGGTGTAGCCGAACAGCGCTTCGGACCATTTCAGACTGCCCACCAGTTGTTTGGCGTAAGGGTCGATCAGCAGCTTGTTGGGGTTGAAACGGTGGCCGTTCTGCGGCTCGTAGGGGCCGTGAACGCGGTAGCCGTAGATCTGTCCGGGGTGGGCATCGGGCAAGTAGCCGTGGAAAATTTCGTCGGTGTATTCCGGTAGTTCGATGCGCTCGAGTTCAACCTCGCCGCTGGCGTCGAACAGGCACAGCTCGACCTTGGTGGCATGGGCGGAGAACAACGCGAAGTTGACCCCCAGGCCGTCCCAGGTGGCGCCCAGCGGGAAGGGCAGGCCTTCACGGATTCGCGAGGGTTCGACGACAGTCTTCGGCATGTCATCAGGCTCCTTGTTGAGAGGTAAACCTGTGGGAGCTGGCCTTGCCAGCGATCGCAATATTCGCAGTCGCTGATGTGCTGTCAGCACTGGCCTCATCGCTGGCAAGGCCAGCTCCCACAGGAGGTGTGCCTATCAAGCCTGCGGCGGCTTCTTCGTCGCCCGCGGTTTTTTCACCGCAGCCGGTTTGCTCGGCGGTGACGCCGGAGCAGCCGGTTTGGCCCTGGCCTTGCGCGGCGTCGCCTTGGGCGCCAGGGCTTCGGCCTCGGCGAGTTTGCGTGCCATTTCCCAGTGCCGGGACTCCTGGCCTTCGGGCTTACCCTCCGATTCCCAGATCTGGTAGGCGAACTCTCGAACACGTTTTTCTTCGATACTCATCTCGACGCTCCTGAGGGTTTAGGCATGATCAATCAACAGGTTGACCGGGAACTCCTTGAGTGCAGCGCTGAGTAACAGCTCCTTTGAGGCTGTGACTACGCTGCTGGCAAAAAGTCCCGAGCAATGGGCAGGTGACAAGGCGAACGGCAACAGCAGCCGGGTATCTTCCCAGTGCTGCGGTGCAATCAACGGAACCGCGGTATCACCAAGCAAGCCACAGGCCAGGCGCGGCACAATCACGATCGCTCGCGCAGCGTCACCGATCCGGGCGAAGGCCAGCACCTGGGCGGCGTGTCTACCCTGCACTTGCAGTGGCAGATAGCGGCCCTGGCTGAACAGTTCGGGGTACTGCTGGCGCCGTTCCAGCACCTGGCTGATCAGCGCCTGTTTGATCCGGCCGTTGCGCCAATCCTGGAGCAGCTGCGCCGTGTTGGTGCTGTCGTCCAGCGCCTGGCGCCGGGCAGCAAAGTCCACGGCGCGACGGTTGTCCGGATCGACCAGGCTCAGGTCCCAGAACTCATTGCCCTGGTACAGGTCGGGCACCCCGGGGACGGTCATGCGCAGCAGGCACTGGGCGAGGCCGTTCAGGGCCCCGGCGCAGGCGATCGATTGCGCGGCCTGGGCCAGGGAATGGCGCAGTTGCTGGCATTGCGGGTCTTGCAGCAGGCCATGGATGAAGGCCAGGCACGCGTGTTCGTAGGCTTCGTTCGGCGCGCTCCAGCTGCTGCGCAGTTTGGCTTCGCGCAGGGCCTTGCGTTGCCATTGCAACAGTCGCTCGGCGTAGGCCTGCAGCGCCAGCGGATCGCTTTCGTTCAGGTCCAGGGGCCAGCTGCCCAGCAAGGTCTGGTACAGCAGCCATTCATCCGCCGCGCTCGGCGCCACGCCATCGGCCAGGGTGCTGCGCAGCGGCGCGGCCAGTTCACGCCAGTGCTCGACCCGGCTGACGAACCAGCGGCTGCGTTCGCTCAACACCGCCAGGCGCGCGCGGTTGTCTTCACCACGCTTGTGATCGTGGGTGGCAGTGCACAGCAGGTTGTGCGGGAACTGTTGCAGGCGCTGCTCACAGGCCTGGTGAAAGGCTTCGGGCGGTGCGCTGAAATGCTCGGCATCGAAGCCCACGTCGTTGCGCGAAAGCAGTAACGCCGAGCGGTAGAAGGCGGTGTCTTCGACGGCTTTGGCGGCCGTCGGTGCGGTTAGTTGCTGAAAGCGGATGCAGGCATGACGCAGGTGTTTACGCGACGGGCCGGGTGGCAGGCTGCGCCAGGGTTGGCCGCCGAGCCAGCGCTGCAGGGCGTCGAGCACCGGCCAGTCGCCTTCGCTGAGGTTTTGCCGGGCAGCCGCCATGGCGTGGCTGAAGAACGGCAGATCTTCGGCGCTGCGCCCGCCAGCATGCAGGTAAGTGCGGTACACCGGATAATGCTCGACCAGCGCCTGCAGCGCCCGGCGAATCGCGCCCAGGGTCAGGTCGCGGCTCATCAGGTCGTCGCGGGCGACCTGCAACAACGCCTGGGCAACCGATTCGAAATCCCCGGCCAGGCTGGTGCTGAGCACCTGCTGGCGGGCCAGGCGTAGTTCTTCGGCAAAGGCCGGGCGCTCACTGAGGGCACTCCAGGCTTCGCTGAGGATGTCTTCGCCCTCCGGGTCATGCTGCAACAGGCTGACCTGGTTCATGAACTCATAGCCGGTGGTGCCATCCACGCCCCAGTCACGGTGCAATTGCTCGTTGGCGCCGAGAATCTTCTCGACGTAGATCGGCAGGTGTTCCAGCGCCGCATGCAGCGGGCGCTGAGCCAACAGGGTATCGACGCGCCGGCGCAATTTGCGGCAATAGCCACGCGGATCGGCCAGGCCGTCGATGTGATCGATGCGCAGCCCATCGACTAGGCCGGTGCGGATCAGCTCGAAAATCTTCTGGTGAGTGGCTTCGAACACCTCGCTACGCTCGACCCGCAGGCCGGCCAGCTCGTTGATGTCGAAAAAGCGCCGCCAGTTGATGTCATCGGCGGCGGTACGCCAGCTGGCCAGGCGATAGGCCTGCTGTTCGAGCAGGCGGTGCAGGCGCTCGAAGCCTGTAGCTGTGCGTCCGTCAAAGGCATCGAGCAGGCTGCCGAGCGAAACCTTTGCGGCCAGCGCCTGCAGTTGCTGTTGCAGCAACACGCCCTTGTCGGCGGCTTGCGCCTCGCTGTGCAAAGCCTCAAAGCGTTTGCCCAGGGCGTGCACTGCAGGGTGCTCGCTCAGGCAGAGGATCTGTCCGTAATCGGCCGGGCAGACAGGAAAACGCTGCTCATGGTGACGGATGTGGAAGCTGCCATCGCTGGCCTGGAAGCACAACGGGATGTCGCCGGCCTGCAAGGCTGCGCCGTAGTCTCTGGCGAGAAACGGCAGCAGCAGCTGGCCTTCGAGCAGGGGATCGCTGGAGTGCCACTGGATATCGAAGAACGTGCTGTAGCGGCTGCGCCGGCCCCAGCTCAGCAGGTCTTGCCACCAGGGGTTGTCGCTGCCAACCGCCATGTGGTTGGAGACGATATCGAGGATCAGGCCCATGCCATGCAGGCGCAACGCCGCCACCAGTCTGGTCAGTGCCGCTTCGCCACCGAGTGCCGGGCTGACGCGGGTCGGGTCGATCACGTCGTAGCCATGCAGCGAACCAGGCCGCGCACTGAGCAGCGGCGAAGCGTACAGGTGGCTGATGCCCAGCCGGGCGAAGTAGGGCACCAGCGCCAGCGCGTCATCGAGGGTGAAGCCGGCATGAAACTGCAGACGCAGCGTGGCACTCAGGCTGTTCAACGGTCGCGCTCCCAGGCCTGCTCGCGGGCCTGGGCCAGCAGCTCCAGGCGCCTGGCGGCATCGGTATCGTCCAGCAGTGTGGTGGCCGGCAGGGAAAAGCGTCGGCGCCAGTTGGGATGGCCGTCGATGGTGCCGGGCAGGTTGGGTTGTTCGTCGATGCCCAGCAGGTCTTCCAGCGGTATCAACACCAGGGGCGCGCGGGTATGTCCCAGGTAACGGACGCAGGCGTCGATCAGGCTGTCAGGGTCGGGTCGTACCGCGTAGTTGTGCTCAAGGGTCTGTTGCAAACCCTGACGCTCCTGCTGGCGGAGGTCGCGCCAGTGCCGTTCGCTGGTGGCGTCGATCAGCGCCAGGCGCTGGTTCCAGTCGATGTCCCGGGCCTGCAGCCAGCCGGCCAGAGGCGGCAGGTCATGGGTGCTGGAGGTGGCCAGGGCGTTATCGGGCCAGTCGAGGATAGGCTTGAAGTGGCCGGGGCGCTCTTGCTCGAATTGCAGTACGCGCATGCCGAGAATCGCCCGTTGCGCGAGTTTTTCCCGTAGCCCTTCGGGCACGGTGCCGAGGTCTTCACCCAGCACGATGGCGCGGTGGCGCACGGACTCCAGGCACAGCAGGCGCAACAGGTCGTCCAGCGGATAGTTCAGGTAAGCGCCTTCGCTGGCATGCGCACCTTGGGGGACCAGCCACAGACGCTGCAGGCCCATGACATGGTCAATGCGCAAGCCGCCGGCATGGGCAAAATTGGCCCGCAGCATTTCAATGAAGGCGCGATAGCCATTGCGCCGCAAGCCCTCGGGTGAAAAGGCGCAGATCCCCCAGTTCTGCCCCGCGCGGTTTAGGGCATCGGCAGGGGCTCCGACATTGAGCCCGGCCAGCAGTTCATCCTGACGGCTCCAGGCCTGGCTGCCGGCACCGTCGGCACCGACCGCCAGATCCGCGATCAGACCGATGGCCATGCCATGGCTGCGGGCGGCGTCCTGAGCGCGTTGCAGGCTGCGTTCGATCATCCATTGGCAGAAGGCATGAAACTGGATCTGCTGTGCATTCTGTTCGGCAAAAACGCGCACCTCGGGGCTGTGCGGGTCGTGCCAGGCAGCGGGCCATTGCCGCCAGTCCTGGCTTATCCCCCCAACTTGCTCCTGCAGTGCTTCAAAACAGCAGTGTTGCTCAAGGGCAACACCGGCCTGTTCACGGTAGCTGTCGAAATCGGCCCGTAGCGGATCGTCGCCATCGATGAAGTCTTCAAACAGCAGGCGCAGCAGTTGGTAGCGTGCAGCCGCAGCCGCGGGCCAGTCGATCAAGGGTTGCTGTTCGAGCTGCTGGAGTTGTTCCTCCAGCCCCAGGGTCTCGATCGCCATACGCACGGCGCGTTCGCCCAACAGGGCGGCAGGGCTGGCGTACACGCTGTTGAGCCACAGGCGGCTGGACGGTGAATACGGACTGTAGCGCCGGGTATCGCTGGCGAACATGGCGTGCAGCGGGCTGATGGCCAAGGCATCGGCGCCACGCTCGGCAGCGCTGCGGGCCAGTTGTTCCAGCGCCAGGCAGTCGCCGAAACCGCCATCACCGGTACGGCGCAGGCTGTAGAGCTGGGCGCTGATACCCCAGCAGCGGGGTGTCGGGGTGTCCAGGGCATCCTGCAGGCTGAAGCAGCGTGTCGGGGCGACGGCGAGGGTGAAGTGCCGGTCGCCGATCTCTACGCGGTGATAACCGATCGGTAGTCCGGCGGGGAACGCACTGTGGGCGTCCAGTTGCAGTTGTCGCTCGGTGCCGTCTTCCTGCTGCACCCGGCACGGGCTGGCTGCGGGAAAGTACGCCGACAGGTCCAGCGCCTGCTCCACATCGACGGTGAACAGTGGCGGCATGTGCCGGGCATCATGGGCAACCTTGAGTGCGTGCAGGCTGGCGCTGATGCGTTGGGCATCATCGGCCGGATGCCCAAGCCCGGCCAGGACCTGGCGCAAGGCGGCATCACTGACGCGTTGCGCGTGGCCATTGGTATCAATCCAGTCCACGGCGATACCCGCCAGTTCGGCCAGTTGCTGCAAAAGTGCATCAGTCATGGGCAGGCTCCGGCGTAAGGGGGGGAAGCAGGCTGACGAGGGCGGAGTAAGCGCCCAGTTGATTGCGTTCCAGAGGGGCGTCCGTGCAGAAGTAGAGGTGTGTCGAGGCTTCGGGCAGCTTGCAAGGCACGGCGCTCGCAGCGAGGTTCAGGTCGATGCGCAGCTCGCGGCCGTCTGCCAGACGCCAGCGGGCGGTCAGTGCCTTGTCGGCAATCACCTCGGCGCCCAGTGCACGGCAGCCGGGCAGTTGTGCCGTGATGTGTTGGTGGCGCAGGTGCAACAGCTGTTGGTAGAACGCCTGCCAGGGCGGGTGCGGATCGTCGGGCACCTGCGGGCGCGAGTCGCTGTAGGTGGCCGGGGCGTTAGGGTCGGGAATTGCCGCCCTTTGCCCGGCGTCAGCGTAGGCCTTGAACCCGGCAAACTCGGCCCGGCGTCCTTCGCGCACGGCATCGGCCAGGGCATCGTGGTGGTCGGTAAAGAACAGGAACGGCTGCTCGCTGCCCCATTCTTCGCCCATGAACAGCAGCGGGATCATCGGTGACAACAGCAGCAGGGTGGTGGCGGCGCGCAGTGCCTGGGGCGGGCAGAGCCGGGTCAGGCGTTCGCCCCGGGCACGGTTGCCGACCTGATCGTGGTTCTGCAGGAACAGGACGAAGGCGCTCGGCGCCAGGTGGGCGCTGGGTTCGCCACGGGGGCGACCATTGCGGTCAGGCTCACCCTGAAAGACGAAACCCTGACTCAGGCACCTGGCCAGCTTGTGCACGGTCGCCCGGCTGTAGTCGGCATAGTAGGCTTCATCTTCCCCGGTCAGCAGCACATGCAAGGCGTTGTGGCCGTCATCGTTCCACTGTCCGTCGAACACCCCTTCGAGCAAACTCGCCTCGTTATGCTCATTTTCAATTGTCAGCCAGACGTGTCTACCCGCCGCGATGCTCCGACGCACACGCTGGCTGAATGTATGGAGAAAATCCGCATCATCAATGGCGTGCACCGCATCCAGGCGCAAGCCGTCGAAGCGGTAGTCGTGCAGCCACATCAATGCATTTTCGATAAAGAAGTCACGCACCTGGCGGCGACGAAAGTCGATGGCGGCGCCCCAAGGGATACTCCGCTCCTGATGAAAGAACGCGCTTGCATAGTGATGGAGGTAATTGCCGTCCGGGCCGAAGTGGTTATAGACCACGTCCAGCAATACCATCAGGCCATGCCCGTGCGCCTGGTCGATCAGCTGGCACAGTTGCTCCGGTGTGCCGTAACTGTGTTGCGGGGCGAAAGGCAGCACGCCGTCATAGCCCCAGTTACGGTCACCGGGGAACTGGCCAAGGGGCATCAGTTCGATGGCCGTCACGCCCAGCGCCGCCAGCCGCGGCAACTGTTCGATCACCTGGGTGTAACCGCCCATAAGGCCGACGTGGACTTCGTAGATCACCGCTTGATGCCAGGGCCGGCCTTGCCAATGGCGGTGCTGCCAAGGGTAGGCAGCAGGATCGACGACCTGGCTGGGACCGTGCACGCCTTCGGGCTGAAAGCGCGACGCCGGGTCGGCCACCTGCAGTTCGCCGTCGATGCAATAGCGATAGCGACTGCCAGCCGTGGCCGGCCAACGCCCGCGGAACCAGCCATCGGTCCCGCGCTGCAACGGCAGGCGCCGGTCGGGCAGCAGGCAGACCTCGACGCTGTGGGCATCGGGTGCCCACAGCGCGAAGCGCACGGTGTTGCTGTCGAGCATCACGGCCCCGTGGGTCGCGAATTGATCTGACCTCAAGGGCATACCTGCCACCTCGTGCTCAGCGTCCTGTCACCTGCGCCCGCTCGACCAGTTCCTCGTACAACCGCGCATAGGGTTCCACCGCCTGGCACCAGTTGAACGGCTGGGTCATGGCCAGGCAGCGCATGGCGCCCAGCAGGTCCTTTTTGCCGTACACATAGAAGGCCCGGCTGAGCGCCTCGCGGTAGCTTTCGACCGTGGACTCGTCGAACAGAAAGCCGGTGACACCGTTTTCAATGGTGTCGGCCAGGCCGCCGGTGTTGCGCGCGACCGGCAGCGAGCCGAAGCGTTGCGCATACATCTGGCTCAGGCCACAAGGCTCGTAGCGCGACGGCATCAGCAGAAAATCGCTGCCGGCGAACATGCGCCGGGCATCGGTCTCGTTAAAGCCGATACGCACGCCGATCTGGCCGGGGTGACGCAGGGCCAGTTCGCGCATGGCCTGTTCTTCTTCCGGTTCGCCACGCCCGATGATCGCGATCTGGCCACCCTGGCTGACAATGTAGTCGGCCACCCCCAGCGTCAGGTCCAGGCCTTTCTGGTAGACCAGGCGGGAGACCACGGCAAACAGCGGCCCGTTGGAAGGTTTGAGCTCGAACAGCTCGCGCACCTGACGGCTGTTGACCGCCTTGCCGTCCCAGTCATTGAGGCTGAAGGGGTGAGCCAGGTGCGGGTCGCTGGCCGAATCCCAGCTTTCGTCGATGCCGTTGGGAATGCCACTGAGCAGGCCTTGTTGCGCCTTGCTGCCGAGAAAACCGTCAAGACCGCAGCCGAAGGCAGGGGTGGTGATTTCCCGGGCGTAGGTGGCGCTGACCGTGGTGATGTGGCTGGAGTAGGCAAGACCGGCCTTGAGGAACGACAGCTTGCCGTAGAACTCCATGCCCTCCTGCTGCAGGGCATGGGCGGGAATCGCCAGTTCCGGGCAGCAGGCGCGGCTGACCACACCTTGATAAGCCAGGTTGTGAATGGTGAACAGGGTAGGGGTTTGCAGGCCGCGCCAGTGCATGTAGGCCGGTGCCAGGCCTGCGGGCCAGTCGTGGGCGTGGACCAGGTCGGGCTTCCAGTGAACCATGCCTTCACCTGCCGCGATCTCGGCGGCGGCCAGGCCCAGGCGGGCGAAGCGAATGTGATTGTCCGGCCAGTCACGGCCGTTGTTGGCACCATAGGGAGTGCCTTCGCGTTGATACAGTTCCGGGCAGATCAGTACATAGATGACCAGGCCGTCGGCCAGGTCCATGCGCCCGATCTTGCACGGCGGCAATGCCGCATGACCACCCAGTTCGCCGACCAGGTGAATGGGGTTTTCGCTTTCCAGTACCTGCGGGTAACCGGGGATCAACACGCGTACATCATGCAGATGGCGCATTGCTCGCGGCAGAGCGGCGGATACGTCGCCCAGGCCGCCGGTCTTGACCAGGTCGGCGATTTCCGAAGTGACGAACAAGACTTTGCGCTTGTTCGGATTGTGCCGGGAATCGGCGCCGGGTGCCTTGGCTGTCGTGTTGAAGTCCGTGCTCACAGGCGCACGGTTGTCCGGGGTGAAATGCTCTACATGAGGTTCGACAGCGGCACTGATCATACTTCTCTCCGTCCCTATGTGGCGGGTGTGGGCACCCGTTGTTGTGTGTCTGCTAAGCGTCTCTCTGTGTGTGGAAGCAACCTTGCGTCCATGCCCGTAAACCTTGCGCGCAAGCGCTACGCGATGCGGCGATCCAGCCGACGGCGTGGTGAAGCGAAATGGGGTGTTTAGGCCTCGTCCGGATGCCCGGAAATGTAGGCCTCATAACTTGCTGACCTACTGCGATTTCAGAAAGTTCGACTTTTTTCTGTCGTATTTTCCGGACAATCTCGTGGCCGAATACTGAGTGTAGGAGACAAATTGTGAAAAATGTGACCCGTTGGTCACTTTGCTTCCAGGCAGGAGAACACTGGGCATTTTTTGCCGGACGGCTCGATGCTTGCTGGGAGGTATCTGGTTGATAACGGCGGGGGGGGAGAATCGGCGTTGCACAAACTGCACAGACACAGAAGGCGCTTCGCTGCATGGCAGCAAAGCGCTCTCGACAACTTCAGAGGTGATTCAAGCGAGTGTGGCTGGATTGCCCGCCTGGGCTTGCTGCAATTGCTGGTTCAACTGCGCCACTTGCTGCTGGAGGCGGTCGCGTTCTTCGCGCAAACGACGCAGTTCATCCCGGTGTACCGTCACGTAGAGGGTCTGGGGCGGCATTTTCGGTAGAAGGGTGGCCATTGCATACCTCGCGAAGGGCTGGGATTTGTTACAAGCGTAGCCGCTCGGTCGGGCGCGATTCTGAATTCTTTTCGCCGGTATGGGAACTTTTTTGTTTCTCGCTGTCTTGCCGCTCGTCGATGAACCAAGCACTCGCAGGCTGGACTAACCTTGAAGGCCTGAACGGTCCATTTTCAACAGTCATGGGAGCATCGGCACATGCAACTGGGAATCGTGGGGCTGGGCCGCATGGGCGGCAATATCGCAAGACGCTTGATGCGTGGCGGCCATAGTACGGTGGTGCATGACCGCGACCACAGCGCCGTGAAAACACTGGAGGAAGAGGGCGCCAATGGCGCGCACGACCTTGGCGCGCTGGTGGCCAAACTGAAAAAACCGCGAGCGGTCTGGGTGATGCTGCCAGCCGGCGAGCCGACCGAGCAGACCATCGCTCAGCTGGCTGACATGCTCGACGCCGACGATGTGATCATCGATGGCGGCAACACCTTCTACAAGGACGACATCCGCCGCGCTGCGGACTTGGGCAAACGTCAGTTGCACTACATTGATGTCGGCACCTCGGGCGGTGTCTGGGGCCTGGAACGTGGCTACTGCATGATGATCGGTGGCGAGCAAGCAGTCGTCGAGCGCCTCGATCCACTGTTCGCCACCCTGGCGCCCGGCGTCGGCAGCATTCCCCGTACCCGCGGGCGCCACGGCCCGGCCGGACGAGCCGAGCAGGGCTACATCCATGCCGGTCCTGCCGGTGCCGGACATTATGTGAAGATGATTCATAACGGCATCGAGTACGGCTTGATGCAGGCCTATGCCGAAGGCTTCGACATTCTCAAGAGCAAGGGCAGCGAGGCTTTGCCGGTCGAGCAGCGCTTTGATCTGGATGTCGCCGAGATCGCCGAAGTCTGGCGCCGCGGCAGCGTGGTCACTTCCTGGTTGCTGGACCTGACCGCTGACGCGCTGGTCGCCGACCCGCAGCTCGGCGGCTACAGCGGCTCGGTGGCCGACAGTGGCGAAGGCCGCTGGACCATCGATGCCGCAGTGGAGCAGGCGGTTCCCGTACCGGTGCTGTCCAGCGCCTTGTTCGCGCGCTTTCGCTCACGCCAGCAACAGGGTACTTATGCCGACCGGATGCTCTCGGCCATGCGCTTTGGCTTTGGTGGTCACGTCGAGAAGAAAGCCGAATGAGCCATATACCGATCGAAGCTGCGCCACCTTGCACCCTGTTTCTGTTCGGCGCCAATGGCGACCTGGTCAAGCGCCTGTTGATGCCGGCCCTTTACAACTTGAGCCGCGACGGGTTGCTGGATAAAAACCTGCGTATCGTCGGGGTGGACCACAACGCCGCCAGCGACGCCGAATTCGCCGCACGCCTGGAAGCTTTCATGCGTGAGCGCGACAAAGCCAGCCAGGGCGCCAACTGCCTGGATGAAAAGCACTGGAGCCGGCTGGCCAAGCGCATCGGTTACCAGACCGGTGACTTCCTCGACGACGCCACCTATCAGGCCATTGCCCGGCGCATCGAGAAGAACCCCAGCGCCAATGCGGTGTTTTATCTGGCTACCTCGCCACGCTTTTTCAGCGAGGTCGTCCAGCGCCTGGGCGCAGCCGGGCTGCTCGATGAAAACGCAGGCTTTCGCCGGGTGGTGGTGGAAAAACCCTTCGGCTCGGACCTGGCCAGCGCCGAGGCGCTCAACGCCTGCCTGCTCAAGGTCATGAGCGAAAAGCAGATCTACCGTATCGATCACTACCTGGGCAAGGAGACGGTGCAGAACATCCTCGTCAGCCGCTTCTCCAACGGTATCTTCGAAGCGTTCTGGAACAATCATTACATCGATCACGTACAGATCACCGCGGCCGAGACCGTCGGCGTGGAAAGCCGTGGCGCCTTCTATGACAGCACCGGTGCCCTGCGCGACATGGTGCCCAACCATCTGTTCCAGTTGCTGGCCATGGTCGCGATGGAACCACCGGCGGCGTTCGGTGCCGACCCAGTGCGCAGCGAGAAAGCCAAGGTCATCGGCGCCATCCGGCCCTGGTCGAAGACCATGGCGCTGAAGAACTCGGTGCGTGGTCAGTACACCGCTGGCAAGCAGGGGCGCAAACAGTTGCCCGGTTACCGCGAAGAGCCGCGGGTCGATCCAGACAGCCAGACCGAAACCTATGTGGCGTTGAAGGTCATGATCGACAACTGGCGCTGGGTCGGTGTGCCGTTTTACCTGCGCACCGGCAAACGCATGAGCGTGCGCGACACGGAGATCGCCATCTGCTTCAAGCCGGCGCCGTATGCGCAGTTTCGCGATACCGAGGTCGAGCGCTTGCAGCCCAACTACCTGCGTATCCAGATCCAGCCAAACGAAGGGATGTGGTTCGACCTGCAGGCCAAGCGCCCGGGGCCGGCGCTGGCGATGGAGAACATCGAACTGGGTTTTGCCTACAAGGACTTCTTCAAGATGCAGCCTTCGACGGGTTACGAGACCCTGATCTATGACTGCCTGACCGGGGATCAGACGCTGTTCCAGCGCGCCGACAACATCGAGAACGGCTGGCGTGCAGTGCAGCCGTTTCTCGATGCGTGGAAGGAGGGTGGGGAGGTTCAGCCCTATGCCGCCGGAGACGATGGCCCGGCGGCGGCTGACGAGTTGCTGGCCCGCGATCGGCGGGTGTGGCACCCGATAGGTTGATGGAAAAGCCAGGAGTGCCGGCCAATGTGGGAGCCGGCTTTGCCGGCGATGGGCCGCTAAGCGGCCCTGGCCCGGCGGCGCCGGGCATCGCCAGCAAGGCTGGCTCCCACAAAAAGCAGTGGTCCTTGCGATGCCGTTACAGCCAGTAAGTCACCGCCCACCAGCCCAACCCGCCCATCACTACGGTGTAAGGCAAGGCCATCCACACCATCCGCCCGTATGACAGGCGAATCAGCGGTGCAATCGCCGAAGTCAGCAGAAACAGGAAAGCTGCCTGGCCATTGGGGGTCGCCACGCTCGGCAGGTTGGTGCCGGTGTTGATCGCCACGGCCAGGGTCTCAAAGTGCTCGCGGCTCATATGGCCATTGAGGAACGCCTGTTTGACCTCGGTGATGTAAATGGTGGCGACGAACACGTTGTCGCTGATCGCCGAGAGCAAGCCGTTGGCAATGAACAGCATGCCCGGTTGCTGATCAGTCGGCAGCGCCAGCACCCACTGGATCAGCGGGGTGAACAGTTGCTGGTCATGAATCACCGCAACCACTGCAAAGAACACCACCAGTAGCGCGGTGAACGGCATGGCGTCCTGGAAGGCACGGCCCAGGCGGTGCTCGTCGGTGATGCCGGTGAAGGCGGTGATCAGCACGATCACCAGCAAGCCGATCAGGCCCACCTCGGCAATGTGCAGGCCCAGGCCGACAATCAGGATCAGTGCGGCCAGGCCTTGTACCAGCAGCGCAGCACGTTGCTGCGAAGTACGCTGGGCATCGTCTTCAGCGGCATAAGCGGCCAGCACCTGGCGCACGTTGTCTGGCAGCAGGGTGCCGTAGCCGAACCAGCGCAGCTTCTCCAGCACCACACAGGTCACCAGGCCGGCGGCCAGCACCGGCAACGACACCGGGGCAACCTTGAGGAAGAAGTCGCCGAAGTGCCAGCCCATCTCGTGGCCAATCAGCAGGTTCTGCGGCTCGCCCACCAGGGTGCAGACACCACCCAGCGCGGTGCCGACAGCGCCATGCATCAGCAGGCTGCGCAGGAAGGCGCGAAACTGTTGCAGGTCGTCGCGTTGCAGTTGGGCGATGTTGTGATCGCTATCGAGGTTCGACTCTTCCCGCGGGTTGGTGCCCGAGGCGACCCGGTGGTACACCGAGTAGAAACCCACCGCCGCACTGATGATCACCGCGGTAACGGTCAAGGCATCGAGAAACGCCGAGAGAAAGGCCGAAAGAAAGCAGAACAGCAAGGCCAGCAACGCCTTGGAGCGCACCCCGAGGAGAATCCGCGAGAACACGAACAGCAGCAGATCCTTCATGAAATAGATGCCGGCAACCATGAACATCAGCAGCAGGATCACCGGGAAATTGTGCTGCAGCTCGTCATACAGCGCCTGGGGCGTGGTCATGCCCAGCACCAGGGCCTCGGCCACCAGCAGGCCACCCGGCATCAACGGGTAGCACTTGAGCGCCATGCCCAGGGTAAAGATGAACTCGATCACCAGCACCCAACCGGTGACCACCGGCCCGAGGGTGATCAGCAGCAACGGGTTGAGCAGCAGGAACAGGCACAGGATGGCCTTGTACCAGCGGGGCGATTGCCCGAGGAAGTTATGGGCCAGGGCGCCGGCCAGGGAGCGGGACATGTAAATGTATCCTAATAATTCAACAGGAGCGCAAGGTGCCGGATACAGGCGTTCAGATCAAGGTAAAAGTCCCGGTTTTGGCACAAGCGCGGCCTTCGGCGATGCGGGTGCCTTGTTATAGTCCTGCGATTATCCTCGCCGCCTTCAAGGAGAGCACTGTGACTGAGTACCAGGCATTCAAGGTCGAACTCAACGACAACATCGCCCACGTGCAGATCAACCGCCCGGAAAAGTACAACGCGATGAACGCGCCGTTCTGGAGCGAAATCGTCGAGATCTTCAAATGGATCGATGACACCGATGCGGTCCGCGCGGTGGTCATCAGCGGCGCCGGCAAACACTTCTCCGCCGGCATCGACCTGATGATGCTGGCGTCGCTGGCCAATGAACTGGGCAAGGACGTCGGCCGTAATGCGCGCCTGCTGCGCCGCACCATCCTGCGCATGCAGGCCTCGTTCAATGCCGTGGACAACTGCCGCAAGCCGGTGCTGGCAGCGATCCAGGGCTACTGCATCGGTGGCGCCATCGACCTGGTCTCGGCCTGCGACATGCGCTACTGCAGCAGCGACGCACAGTTCTCGATCAAGGAAATCGACATGGGCATGGCGGCCGACGTCGGTACGCTGCAGCGCCTGCCGCGCATCATCGGCGATGGCATCATGCGCGAGCTGGCCTACACCGGGCGTACTGTCGAAGCTGAAGAGGCGCAGCGCATCGGCCTGGTCAATCGGGTCTACGATGACCATCAGGCATTGCTCGAAGGAGTCTTTGCCATTGCCGCTGAAATTGCGGGAAAATCCCCCATTGCCGTGGCCGGTACCAAGGAAATGCTCAGCTATATGCGCGATCACCGAATCGACGATGGCCTGGAGTACATTGCCACCTGGAACGCTGCCATGTTGCAATCCACCGATCTGCGGGTGGCCGTTGCCGCCCACATGAGCAAACAGAAACCCGAGTTCGCCGACTGATTGCAGCGGCGGGCCCGCGCAAGGAACCGGAACATGGCTGTGCGTTGGACCACCGCGGTACTGGACACAAACCTCGCTGGCGGCTGGGCGGTCGCGCGCTGCAGCGAGGGTTTCCTGGTTGACGACAACGGTGCGCTGTTCCCGCGCGACTGGCTCAAGCGTCAGGAACTGGACGTGTTGTTCGAGCACGGTATCGGCCATTTCGATGGTCAGCCGGTGTACCTGCTTGAACTGCGCCAGCCGCAAGCGCTGGCCGGTTGCAGCTGGCGCGGGTTGCGTCAGTTCATGCTCGAAGGCGACTTCGACACCTACAAGATTCTCGGCTATGCGGCGCAGATCGCCACCTGGGCCCGCGAGCACCGGTTCTGCGGTAGTTGTGGCCAGGCCATGAGCCAGATCCACTTGGAGCGGGCGATGTACTGCCAGCCCTGTGACCTGCGCAGCTACCCGCGTATTTCGCCGAGCATGATCGTGCTCATCACTCGCGGCGACGAAATTCTCCTGGCGCGCTCACCGCGCTTTGTCACCGGGGTCTACAGCACCCTGGCGGGTTTTGCCGAGCCCGGCGAGTCGGCCGAGGACTGCCTGGTGCGCGAGGTGCGCGAAGAGGTGGCGATCGAGGTGCAGAACATCCAGTACGTCGGTAGCCAGTGCTGGCCGTTCCCGCATTCGATGATGCTCGGTTTTCATGCCGAGTACGCCGGGGGCGAGATTGTCATGCAGGCGGATGAGATCGAAGATGCGCAGTGGTTCCGGGTCGATGCGCTGCCGCCGTTGCCGGCGGGGCGCTCGATTGCCCGGTACCTGATCGACCTCTATGTGGCGCGGCGCTTAGGCCTGGCCGAACCAGTGCTGCCACGCTAGGCGCACGGTCAGGGCCAGGACCACGGTGATGAACACCGGGCGGATGAACTTGCTGCCGCCACTGATGGCGGTACGCGCGCCGAAAAAGGCGCCGACCATCAGTGCCGAACCCATCGACAAGCCGACCAGCCAGTCGACCTGCCCGGAAAAGATGAACACCGACAAGGCCGCAGCGTTGCTGACGAAGTTCATGCTGCGTGCCACACCACTGGCCTTGACCAGGTCGATGGGGTAGAGCAGCAGGGTGCTGACGGTCCAGAACGCACCGGTACCAGGCCCGGCCACACCATCATAGAAACCCAGGGTCAGGCCCTGGGGCAGCTGCCATTTCTTCTTCACCGGCACATCGGCATCCAGCGGCGCCTTGGGCGTGCCGCCGAACAGCAGGTAGACCCCGCAGAGGAAGACGATCACCGGCAGCATCTTGTTCAGCCACTCAGCCGGCAGGTAGTGCGCGACCACCGCGCCGATCAGGGCGCCGACAAAAGTGCCGCCCAGTGCGTGGCGCCACTGCTCCGGGTGGAACAGCTTGCGCCGGTAATAGGTGAAGCCGGCGGTGGCCGAGCCGAAGGTCGAGCTGAGTTTGTTGGTGCCCAGTACCAGATGTGGCGGCATGCCGGCGGTGAGCAGGGCGGGGGTGGTCAACAGGCCACCGCCACCGGCGATGGCGTCGATGAATCCGGCAACAAAGGCAACGGCGGCGAGAATGGCGAGGGTGGTCAGATCTACGCTAAGTTCGAAAGGCATGGCATGGACTTAATCGGTTGGGCGCAGAAGGGGCTGCGCCCGAAGGCCGATATGGTAATGGAGATCAAGGCTGTCTGTCAGGGCATGCTGCGCTCAACCGGGTAATACCCCGTGCAACACCAGGCGGGTGATGCTGGCGACCGCGCTGTCCAGCTCGGCATCGCGTGTTTTGCCTGTGCAGCCGTCGGCGCTCGGGTGTGCGCCGAAGTTGGCATACGCCTGGGTGGTGGCCCACAGGCTGATCAGCAGGTGGCGGGCGTCGACGGCAGCTAGTTGGCGATCGTCGATCCACTGCTGCAGGCATGCCACGCCCTGCTGGATTTCGTCCTGCAGGCGCTGGGCGTGAGCGGCGGGCAGGTGCCGGGCGCCGTGCATCATCTCGGCAACAAAGACCCGAGCCGCCCAGGGCCGGGTCCGGATGATTCTGAGTTTGGCGCGAATCAGCCGATCTACGGCCTCAAGCGGGTCGTTTGCCGGGCGCAAATGAGCAAAGGCATCCAGGTAACGCTGGGCGACGCTGTCGAGCACCTGTTGATAGAGGTTTTCTTTGGAGTGGACGTAGTAGGCGACGTTGGCCCTGGGCAAGCCGCTGAGCTCGGCCACTTCGCTCAAGGTGGTGGCGGCAAAGCCCTTGCGGGCAAAGGCTTTGGCGGCGACGCGCAAAATCAGCGCGCGGTTGCGCCGGCCCGGCTCATTGGGTTTTTTCTCCGCCTGTCTATCGCTGACGTAAAGTGCGCCGCCTGCCGTGTCGGCAGGGTCCTGATACCGCATGTTTTCCATCTGCGTACTCGCCCGGCCTGATCGTGAGTATCGCAATATACAAAAATATATAGCGATAGCGGTAAGCTTTCCGGCAACGAAAAGTGCTTAGCAGTCCGATTGAGGTTCTTGTCACATTCTGCGACAACGGGCCGCACCCCGAAAATAAAGGGATACAGACGTACGGGGCGATAGATGCTGGAACCTTGGCAGACCCCCATGACAAAATGTCGCGCTTTCTCGACAGGCCTCGTGCGCGAGGCGCAACACCTTCCCGAAAGGATGGTTACATGACTGATTTACTGACCCGGCGCCAGGTCATGGCCGGGATCAGCCTGCTGAGCCTCGGTGTTCTGGCAGGTTGCGACCCCCGCTCCGGTGGTGCGCTCGATTTCAAATACGGCAAGGACATGAGCAACAAGATCCTCGGCCGCTCCTTCAAACTCAAGGACACCCAGGGCAACCCACGTACGCTGTCCAGCTTCTGGGGCTCGATGCCGATGGTGTTCTTCGGCTTCACCCAGTGCCCGGCGGTGTGCCCGACCACCCTGGCGCGCGCGGCACAGATCAAGAAGCTGATGGGCCGCGATGGCGGTTTCCTGCAGGTGGTGTTCATCAGCCTCGACCCGGAACGCGACACCCCCGAGGTGCTCGATGCCTACGTCAAGGCCTTCGACCCTTCCTTCGTAGCGCTGACCGGTACTCTCGAAGAGACTGCCGCGGCCGCCAAGGAATTCGGTGTGTTCTACGAGAAGGTGCCCAGTGGCGACACCTACACCATCTCGCACACCTCGACCAGTTACGTCTTCGATTCCCGTGGCCAGTTGCGCCTGGGGTTGTCCCATTCACTGACCGCCAAAGAGTGTACGGAAGATCTGCTCACGGTCATGGAGGTATGTTGATGCGCAATTCAGCCCAACCGTTCAAACGCACCCTGGCCGCGCTGGCCCTGATCGGCCTGGCACTGCCAGCCATGGCCGACACCAGCGTCAAAGACGCCTGGGTGCGTGCCACTGTGCCGCACCAGCAATCGACCGGCGCCTTCATGACCCTCACCGCCAGCAGCGACAGCAAGCTGGTGGATGTGCAGTCGCCGGTGGCCGAAATCGCCCAGGTCCACCAGATGACCATGGATAACGATGTCATGGGCATGAAGCAGGTGCACAGCGTCGATTTGCCCGCCGGCAAGGCGGTCAGCCTCGACCCCAACGGTTATCACGTGATGCTGATGAAGCTCAAGCAGCAGATCAAGGAAGGCGAGCAGGTGCCCCTGACCCTGGTGATTGAAGACGCCAAGGGCCAGAAGCAGACCCTTGAGGTCCAGGCGCCAGTACGTGCCCTGAATGCCGAAGCCATGCACGGTCACGAGCACATGCATTGATCGTGCGTTAACCGGCTTGCCAAAGCCAGGCTGCTGTCAAGGACGGCAGCCTGGCTTTTTTGTGCGCGCCATCAAAATATTGCGTCGCATTAGTATTCTCTTCTCATTTACAAATCGTTACCATTTACGTCCTTCTTTACAATCTTTACAAACAAGGAATTCATGGTGGCACTTTCGCGTATTCGCCCGGCTTCCCTTTCTGTGCTGAGCGTGCTGGTTGCTCCAGCGCTGCAGGCCGAAACCCTGGCCATTCCGGCGACCTCGGTCAACAGCAGTTACGAAGAGCAGAGCTACAAGGCCAGTGAAAGCAAAACCGCACTGAAGATCGATGCACCGCTGCGCGACATTCCGCAGACGGTCAACGTCGTGCCGCAAAGTGTGATCAAGGATCAGGGCGCGCAGTCGATGGAAGACGTGCTCAAGAACGTGCCCGGTATTGGCCTGTCCAACGGCGACGGCCAGCGCGACCAGGTGACCATTCGTGGTTTCAGCGCCATTGGCGACATGTATGTCGATGGCCTGCGTGACGATGCGCTGTACTACCGTGACCTTTCCAACGTCGAGCGGGTGGAAGTGGTCAAGGGCCCGGCGGCGGTGCTGTACGGGCGTGGATCGTCCGGCGGCCTGATCAACAGCGTGAGCAAAAAGCCCAACTTCAGCCCGGTACAGGAAGTCGGGGTGAGCTTCGACAGCGAAGGCAAACGCCGCACCCAGTTCGATGCCGGTTGGGCCGACCAACAGCAGGGCGACAAAGCGTTCCGTATTACCGGGGCCCTGGAAGACAGCGACACCTTCCGCGATGACGGCTACATTGACCGCAAGGCCATTGCGCCAACCGCTTACTTCAAGCTCTCCGACGACCTCGACCTGACCGTGGGAGCCACCTACCTGTATGACAAGCGCCTGATCGATTTTGGTATTCCGGCCCTGGGCGATCGTCCGGTGGATGTCGACCGTGATAAGCGTTTCGGCGCTGCCGATCCAGACGATGACTACGCCCGTAGCGAAGTCTTCTCCTTTACCGCAGGTGTCGATTATCGCCTGAACGACGACTTCACCCTGAGCAATACCAGCCGTTACTACCACTACGACCTGGACCGCAATAACACCCTGGCTGACTCCAGCCCCACGCGCTTTGTCACCGGCAGCAATGGCGAACTGCTGGTCAAGTTGAACCGCGGCAACGTGCAGCGCACTGAAGACGGCTGGTTCAACCAGACCGAACTCAAGCACCAGGCGCAGTTGGCCGGGATGAACCACAACCTGCTGTACGGTGTGGAACTCGGTCGCCAGGTCAAGGACCAGTCGGTGTTCAGCCAGAACAACGTGGCCCAGGTGCCGGTATTCCGTGATGGCCTGGTGGATGTGCCGTTTCAGGCAAATAAGCAGACCGCCAAAGGCACCACTACCCAGGACACTGCAGGTTTCTATGTGCAGGACCTGATCGAACTGGCGCCGCAGTGGAAGGCCCTGGTCGGGGTGCGCTACGACGTCTTCGACCAGGAGTATGACGATGACCTCAAGGGCGCCGAGCTGTCGCGTACCGACACCACCTGGAGCCCACGCGTCGGCCTGGTGTACCAGCCGGATCAGATCCAGTCCTACTACGTGTCGGTGAGCCGTTCCTACCAGCCGTCTTCCGAAGTGTTCGCCTTGAGCACCGGCAACCAGGGCCTGGAACCAGAGGAAACCACCAACTATGAGGTCGGTGCCAAGTGGGATCTGCTCGACAGTCGCCTGGCGGTGACCGCTGCGCTGTTCCGCCTGGAACGCACCAACATGAAAACCACCGATCCGGCCAACCCGGCCAATCTGGTGCTGGCGGGTGAGCAGCGTACCGATGGTTTCGAGGCCACGGTCAGTGGTCAGCTGACGGACAAATGGCAGGTGTATGGTGGCTTCGCCTTCCTCGATGCGGAAATCACCAAGTCCAACAGCAAAACCAATGGTGTGCCGAACGAAGGCCAGACGCCGACCCTGACCCCGCGCACCAGCGCCAACCTGTGGCTGGTGCGTTCGCTGAGCGAAACCTGGCGAGTGGGCATGGGCGCCAACTATGTGGATGAGCGCTACACCTCGCTGGACAACGTGGTGGTGATGCCGTCGTACACCACGGTGGATGCAGCCTTGCTGTACAACCAGCCGAAGTGGGACGCGGCGCTGCGCCTGCGCAACGTGTTTGACCGTGACTACTATGCCTCGGCCCATGGTTCGGTTGACCTGATCACACCGGGCGCGCCTCGCACCCTGGAGTTGAGCACCAACTACCGTTTCTGAGGCTAACGCTTGCGACGCCTGCCGGTGATCATCGACAACGGCAGGTTTTCCTTCAGGCGCAGGCTTTCGATCACGGCCGCGGTGATATGCACACAGACCAGCGCCAGCAAGGTGTTGGCCATGTACTCATGGATATCCCGCGGCAGATCTTCGCCCCAGAAATAATCCACTTCCTCCAGCAGAAACCCGCTCACACCCAGGCCGAACATCAGCGCCAGCATCAGCACCATGACCAGTGCGCCGAGAGGGGAGTGCCCCAGACGGTGGTAGTCCTCGCCGTTGAACAGGGCATGCAGATGCCGCTTCAGCCGCGCCGGCGTCGGCCAGAAGTCTTTCCAGCGCGCTGCCGGCGTGCCGACGAAACCCCAGACAGTACGAATCAGCACAATGGCCACGGCGTAATACCCCAGCCAGCGGTGCCAGCCATCGCCTTCTTCGGTAAAGAAATAACCACCGACAAAGGCCAGCACCAGCGACCAGTGACAGAACCGTACTAAAGGATCCCAGAGGCGCAGGGTGTCGTTGCTCACCTCAGTCCTCGATTTCTGACTTCACGACTTTGCCATCGACGGGGTTGAAGTAGATCTCGACCTTTTGCTTATCCTTGTTCCAGCCGTAGATTTCGTAGCAGTTGCCATCGGTTACTTTGAACTTCTTGATGTCATAGCCTTGAGCCTTGAGGCCTTCCTGAAACTTGGCCTGATCCTGCCATTGGCTCTTGTCGGCAGTGGTGCATTCGGTTTTGGCGAGTGCCAGCGGGCTGGCGACGAGCAGTGCGACAAGCAATAGGTTACGCATGACGAGACCTCGTGAGAGTGGGAACACGCGGCAGCACAGCCATGAAGCCTGATTGAGCTTATGTCAGAGCGGGTGACTTCGCGAATGTCTCGCCAATCCTTTCGAGCCTGTAGCCGTTACTCAACGAAAACGCGGCAGGGGGCGGTCAACTTTCAGCGATGTCAGGGTTTTCTTGACCAGGGCTTCGTCGGCTTCCACCGCCTTGAGGCTGGCGCGGATGCGGCCGGCGACCGGTACGTCGCCCTGACGGTCGATCCAGTCGGCAATTTCCTTGCAGGCCGAGGCCAGCGTGGCTTGCCGGTGGTCGATCAGGGTCAGCAGCGTGGTGATGTCTTTTTCGGACATGGTGCAATCCTCCTTTCGGCGAATTCAGTGTAGCAGCGCCGCTGAAATCTGCCCTCGTGCGCCTGGCCAATCGTCCGCGGCGCGGTTGTGACTGGCCGGGGCCTGACGTACTATCCTTGGCAGCAAGCGATACCCCGCATACTTATAACCAATTCCTCAGCGCACACGCTTCCACTCAGGCCCGACGGGCATGGGTGCTTCAGGCTGGGCGCAATGTTGTGCCTGGCGTCTGCAAACGATCTGGAGTAACACCCCCACCGATGAATACCCCCGTGGATGCGCGAGCCGGCAGCTGGCTCAGTGTGATCGCCCTGGCCCTGGCGGCCTTTATCTTCAATACCACCGAGTTCGTGCCGGTGGCCTTGCTCAGTGACATTGGCAGCAGTTTCGACATGTCCACTGCCCAGGTCGGCCTGATGCTGACGATCTATGCCTGGGTGGTAGCCCTGGCGTCGCTGCCGATGATGCTGCTGACGCGCAATGTCGAGCGGCGCAAGCTGCTGATCATTGTCTTTGTGTTGTTTATCGTCAGCCATTTGCTGTCGTGGATGGCGCAGAGCTTCGCCATGCTGTTGTTCAGCCGGATCGGGATTGCCTTGGCGCATGCGGTGTTCTGGGCGATTACGGCCTCCCTCGCGGTGCGGGTGGCACCGCCAGGGCAGCAGGCCAAGGCGCTGGGGCTGCTGGCGACCGGTACGACGCTGGCGATGGTGATGGGTATTCCATTGGGGCGGGTAGTGGGCGAGGCGCTGGGTTGGCGGATCACCTTTCTGGCGATTGCCGGGGTGGCGTTGGCGACCCTTGTTTGTCTGGTCTGGTCGCTGCCGCTGTTGCCCAGTCAGAATTCAGGGTCGTTGCGCAGTGTGCCGGTGCTGTTCAAGCGCCCGGCGCTGGTGACGGTGTATGGGTTGGTGGCGCTGGTGATTGCTGCGCAGTTTACCGCTTACAGTTATATCGAGCCGTTTGCCTTGAATGTCGCGCAGATTGGTGGCGAGCTGACGACGGTGCTGCTGTTGCTGTTTGGCGGGGCCGGGGTGTTCGGGTCGGTGCTGTTCAGTCGCTACAGTGAACGTTTTCCCAACGGGTTTCTGCTGGCTGCGATTGCGATGCTGGCGGGCTGTCTGTTGTTGCTGCTGCCGTTGTCGGGGGACTTTGCCTGGCTCGGTTCCCTGAGTGTGTTCTGGGGGATTTCGATCATGTGTTTCAGTCTGGCGCTGCAGTCGAAGGTGTTGATTCTGGCATCCGATGCGACGGATGTGGCGATGGCGATGTTTTCCGGGATTTATAACATTGGGATCGGGGCGGGGGCTTTGATCGGTAGTCTGGTGAGTGTGCACATGGGGTTGGGCAATAT